>Ga0209164_1000742_pt1 | contig 59187 bp, 56 predicted proteins | sample MTBNYHSulfiMetaG_FD_187458 | JGI IMG/M metagenome (GOLD analysis project Ga0209164, IMG submission 187458) | Enrichment culture microbial communities from rom New York Harbor, USA that are MTBE-degrading - MTBE-NYH (New York Harbor Sulfidogenic)... | ecosystem: Environmental > Aquatic > Marine >... | reverse complement strand
AAAAAGTGCTGCTACAAAATCTCGGGATAGATCTCAGCAGCAGTTAGGTAGTCGCCACATATTGCTTCTTTCCTCTTCATTATCGGTCAGTTAGCTCGATCGCCTATTCATATTGGCGAAAGTCGGGACAAAATGGGGTCTGCAGCAGTATTTAAAAATGGACCGTCTTGAGGAAGAAGCAAAAAGGATCGCAGCTTAGGGAAAACTCGATTCAGGTCATCTGATGAAAGTGCGAAAGATTCTTGACACTACCCAAAATATCCGAGCATGTCTATCCACGCATTGTCTTCATCGCTCTCCTGGTGAAAATTACCGATAATATCTTGAAGGAGGAAATGGAGTATTCCACCTCCATAAGGTTTCTCTTCAACAATAGTGAATCCAGCGCATAATGCAGGGATAATATCGCCCGAACGGACCGCTTCCGATGGATCGTTTTCCATAAACCAAGATAATGGAGGATTCTGATGTGATGTTTTGATATCGCTGGTAGATGTTCCATTTCTGATTTTTTTACGCAGACGTTCCGGGAGATGGGTGAGCAGGTCGTTAATCAAGCGAATGCGTTCTTCTGGCAGTTGGAAACGAGTGGGGCCGAGATATTCATTGCAAATAAAAAGCCCGCCTTCACGCAGAGCAATGCGGATCTGTCGCAGCAAAGATTCCAATCTTTCAATGTGATGAATGCTCATCGATGCGAACACGACATTATATCGCGCGGGTGGCAATATGAGATGATTGAGGTCTGCTACCATATAGTCAACATTGCCTGATATACCTGCATGCTCAGCTTCCTTTTTTGCTGTTTCGATAGCTCTATGGGATACATCAATCGCATCGAAATACTTTACTTTCTTGAGGAAAAAAGCATGCCGTTCCAATCCTCCTCCTCCACATCCAAGGGACAATCCCCGATCTACAGTAAGCGGTAAATATTTCTGATTGACATATGTGAACCAATCAAGTGAAGGATTACCTGTTATACGCATATTGATATGCCGCTGTATCCTTGGATGCTCCATCCACGCAATCAATTTTTTCTCTGAAACAGATAGCGATTTCCCCCAAAACTCGGCAACTTTATTCTGCACTGCATTTTTGCTGGAAGATATTTCCGGATGATTAATTGAAGCTTTTTTCCGGTATTGAATAAGTTTCTGTAAAAAATTTAAAAACATAAGGCTTTTAAGATAATAAGGTAATTATAATTTGCAATTATAATTTAGGGCCAATCTTTCATTTATTACTCGTATTTTAAGGTTCTCAATTCTGTTTTTCAATCTTTTGTCAATCTCCGTCAGCCTTCAATGAAGAATGAAGGCTTGCCCCCATTTATAGAGGTGGACGGGAATCTTTGAAATACAGATATACTTCGGAATTATCGAACATTCTGAATTTCTGGATAGGCGCTTCCTGTGCAAATAGTTGCTTAACGAAATCATTCGCTCTGTTGGTGAACCCAGGCCCCTGATAGCCATTTTTTGTAATGATGAAATTGTTTTCCTGTATCAGAGTCTTGACAACATCTTCGCTGGCTTTTCTGCCCACAAAGCTGCTGATTTCGAAATCTTTTTTTAAGTCACCCCTGATTTTCCCCAATTTCCAGTAAAGTCTTAAAGAACTGCCATTCAGAAAATGATGGTCAACTGCCGTTAAAACGTGAACTCTATTCATCGTGGGTGCAGAGTAGGAATCAATTGCTTTCAGAACGGGCATAGGATCCCACTTCTGCCCGGATTTGATACTTAATTCATTAAGTATGGAGCAGGTGATATGTGCAGGCACAAGCATCGGGTAGCCTTTGAAAGAGTACTTGTCGTACTCGCAGTTTTTCGACATGGTCTGGTACGCATAAGTGGTGACGCCGATCACGACGGCGCATGCGATAGCCGCATATTTCAGGGCTTTCACCGGTATCCTTGCAAGGTGCACAGCCATGAGAACTCCGATGGGCGTGAGGATTGGAAGTGCGTAGCGCTCGCCGCCTTTGTTCTCGGGTATGGAAAGCAGAAGGTATCCAAAAACAAACCAGAGCCAGATAAAAATATAGTCCTTTGAAATCTTTTTTCCCTTGGCAAAGATGAACAGTATGCAAGATGCGAGAAACAGAATTGCGTAAGAGAAAGAAATCCCACGTTCCGCAATAAGCCTGAGGTAGATAGTCCAATAGGATACCGTCAGTTTGTCCGATAATCCGAGGTTGTAGTGAGATGCGCCCTCTCCGACACCGTAGTGGAATAGATACCCGAAAATCGCCTTGAAGTTGGGAATGTAGAATACAGCGGTAATGAGAAGAGCGGCAAGAAAGGCGAGCGCTATATTTGACCGTATTCCCTTTTTCCCGCCCGGCCGGATGAGAAAATAGAGTGCATAGAGGAAAGGAAGGACGAAAAAAACGACTCCCATCGTTTTGGTCAGCAAGGAAAGCCCTGCAACTATCCCGAAAAGGATCGACATCCCCCTCTTCTGAAATGAGTCGCTTTTAAGGAAGAAGAGGTAGCTGGATGCTGTGAGCGCGGCCAGCGGAAATTCGAAGAGGAAATCGCGGGAGAACGCGATTACCGCAGGGAAAGTTGCCACGAGAAACGCAGAAAGCCGGCCTGCGGTGCCGCCGCCAAGGTGCTCAGCGATGAAGTACGCTGCCATGAGCAGGATGCAAATGTAGAGGAAATTCGTGAAGTATGCAGTCTCGATGCCCGGGCCAAAGACCATGAAGAAAGGAACAGAAGTTGCGGGGAAGAGTGGCGCGAGGTTTGGCGCCTGATGCAGGAATGTCCAGATGAAGGGCCTGACTCCGCTGTTCAGCAGGGAATCGTAATCGTTGAGCCCCATATAAATGTAAAATGCCGAATCCCATGGCGGCGGGACATTTGAGAGGTTGTTCCTGATCCAGAAATAGTTGACGGCGGTTAAGGCGATAGAAACAGCGAGGATGATTGCTATAGGCAATATATTCTTTTTCATGGATGAAATTGACTACTATTATACTCGTTTTCAATATAGCACTTGGTAGATACCCTGCGGTCTCTGCCGCAGGGCTGTCCAAGGGACTTCGATTTAGATCACATAAGATTTATCGCTTCTTCCAAAGAGTTTATTAATGATGAAAGCCAGCAGGAGACCGAACATTATTGTATTTGCAACAGCCACTGTCACTGAAACATAAAGGATCCCGTGAGGGACGCTCATTATTTCGGTGAGAAGTTGAGAGCGCGGGTCATTGAACTGGAGTATCTGCAGGTTAAGGAAAAAAGTGAGGGTCAATATCGCGTACATCATGAACCAGTATTTATTTTTATGGTGAAACACGCTGAAAAATGCAAACATGGGGAAAAGATAGCGTTCGTGCATCTGTGTCGGCAGCATGAAATAGGCAAATGTCATGGAGAATGCTGCAAAAGCGATCATAAAAGTATCGCTGTTTCGGCGCAATAACAGAAGGATACAAGACGCAAATAGTCCGAGCAGCAATAACCCAAGATGTCTGCAGGTGATTCCTCCGAGAACGGCCTGATCATCCCGTTTCCCGTCAAAGTAGTAAGATTGCATCTTCTGAACTTCCGGCGGCTGGAACAGCCACCACAGGTTGAAAGCGTTTACTGAAATATAAGGATAGCTGCCGACCGCTTTTGCATAGACATTTGTAACGTGATGCATCTGGGAATTGAGAAGAAAAGGGGAAAAGGCGATCATTATAATAAGAAGCGATAAAATGCCTGCCTTCAGGAGGCGTTTGGCCGGATAGTTTTTGATGGAAACGAACAGCAAAACAGGCGCAATGACAAGCGCGTGCATCTTGATGAGCGCGGATAGAGTAAACATTGCCCAGGACATCTCAACATGTTTGTTCATGAGAAAAATTATTGCCGCGAACATAAAAAAGGTATTGACGGCATCGAGCTGTCCCCAGTATGCGCTTACATACATGATCGCGGGATTAAGCGCATAGAACGTCATTGCCACGAAAGCGACTTTTTCCGATTTCCATTTGCGCAGGAAGAAAAAAAGCATAAGCGCTGTTGCCAGATCTGCTGCGACAGCAGGAAGCTTCAGCAGCATTCTCAGGAGCATCGTGTCTTCGAAGGTCGGGGATATGAATTTCTGATACATAAACCCAATCGGCTTGAGAATATAAAAAATCCCCGGGGGATAATCAGCAGAGGTAAAAGCATATACGAAAGCAATCCCTCCTTCGGTTGCAGCCCTTGCCCACCTGACGAAATGACCCATGTCCGCAAAATGTCCGGGCAGGGGAAGCAGGTAGAGCCGGACAGCTAAAGATACGAGCAGTACGGTTAAGACAGGTTTCAGATAGTTCGAATTGGCGGGTTCTTCCCTCATCACTATCTGCCCTGGTGTATTCGCATCCCGCTGCTGTATAGGGATACGACTGAGCCGTCACTCATGGGAAAGCTTTTTGACGGGATTCTGCCGCCGAGTAATTTTTTTACACCGTCATTATTTTTATTGGAGAAAACAATTCCCTGAAACCCGGTTTTGGTGATGACAAAATCACTTTCATCGACCGATTTCCCGATGGCATCTACTGCGGCAGGTATGCCGGCGACGCCGACAACATCAAAATCCGAATGTATGAATCCAGTCAGCTTCCCCAGTTTTGCATAAAGCTTGAGGGAACAGATGTTCAGCAGATGGTGGTCGACTGCGAGCAGAACCCGCACAGGCTTCCGGGTCCGGCTGTCTGCAATGTCCATATGCCGGAGCATGGGCATGAGATCCCAATCCCGGTCGTAGGGGACCCTGAGTTCAAGGCTTATGCGGCAGCCGATCTGGCCGGGGATCAGCAAGGGGACCCCCTTGACGGAATATATTTCGTAATTGCAGCTTCTGGAAGAAGTCTCGTATGCGTAGTTTACGACACCCACTATTAATAAAGCGCTTATCAATGCATATTTCAACGGCCTGACCGACAGGCGCACAAGGTGTACCGCCATGAGAATCGCAACAGGCGCAAAGATCGGCAGGGCATATCGTTCCCCGCCTTTGTTGTCGGGGATGGACAGGAGGATATAGCCGAAAAGGAACCAAAGCCACAGAAAAAGGTAATCCCCTGAAAATTTCCTCTCTTTTGAAAAGAGGAACGATATGAACGCCGCGACGAAAATCAGGGAATATCCAAAGGAGATGCCCCCTCCTGCAATAGACCGGAGGTAGAGTGTCCAGTAGGGGAGGGACATCATGTCCGTCAGGCCGCGGTTGTAGTGTTGAGAGCCCTCTCCGAATCCGTAATAGGAGAGATATCCGAATATCTCTTTGAAGTTGGGGATGTAGAAGACCGATGCAACAAGGAAGGCCGCAAAAATGCAAAGCATGGCATTCTGTCTTGCCTTTGAATCAGCAGGCCGTACAAGAACGTAAACGGCATAGAGGAAAGGAAGCACAAAAAAGACGGTCCCCATGGTCTTTGTCGGGACAGCCAGACCCGCAAAGATGCCGAAAAGGATAGAAGCGCTCCTTTTCCGGAACGACTCGCTCTCCAGAAATAACCAGTAGCTGAAGGCAGTCAATGCGGCCAATGGGAACTCGAAGAGGAAGTCTCTCGAAAAGGCGGTTACCGCGGGGAAGGTCGCGATGAGGAAGACCGAGATCCATCCTGCCTTCTTCCCGGCAACCCGGTCGGAAATGAAGAAGACCGATACGAAGAGGATAAACAGATAGACGCTGTTTGTAAGGTACGCCACGCTGATGTCTGTGCCGAACAGGGCAAAAAAGGGGACGGCTGTAAGGGGGAAAAGGGGCGCCAGATTCGGCGCCTGCCTGAGAACCGTCTGGACAAACGGCATCAGGCCGTCATGCAGTGATCCGTAGTTGTTGAGCGCCATGTAGATATAAAATGCCGAATCCCACGGCGGCGGAATATGCGACAGGTTGTTCCTGATCCAGACATGGTTGACGACGGTTAAGGCAATGGAAACAACAAGGAGAATTGCTATGGGAAGTGTATTTTTTTTCACACGGGCCAATTGAAAAGTTTTATGCGTTTTATCTCATCAGGGGTTTTCATCCCGGACACTCCTTGCCCATAATTTTACCTGTCGCCGCAGCAGAAATCAAAATTTTTAAAAGTGCCTAACCTTTATCAGTGACCGAAGAATCGAGGGAAGATCATCCATCCGTCCCTCTCCCCTGGTGGTCTACGACTCGTAGAGGAGAGGGTTAGGGTGAGGGGGTATAGTTTATAAACAGACTCTGATTAGCGGATAGCTCCTGTTTGTGATGCAATTCATCGACGCAGAAATCTGGATAAAAGCAGATTGCCCGCAAGAGCAGGAGAATAGAAAAAAAGAAGAGAATTGCTATAATAGAGAAGGTTTTTTATGTTAAGAACTACATCAGTGAACCCCCGATGAAACTGAGCATCGTTATCCCCGTTTTCAATGAAGAAGCGGTAATAGAGACCACACACCGGCGCCTTCTGTCCCTCACAGATGAAATGACCCGGGAAAAAGTGATCGATGACTACGAAATCATTTATGTGGACGACGGTTCCATGGACGGTTCGCTGGATATTCTCAAAGGTTTCTCGGCGAAGTCTCCGAAGATAAAAGTGCTCTCGTTCAGCAGGAATTTCGGTCATCAGCCTGCCCTGGCTGCGGGGATCCTTCACGCCGCGGGCGATGCGGTCGTCAGTCTGGACGCAGACCTGCAGGACCCGCCGGAGCTTATCGGGGAAATGATCAGGGAATATAAAAGCGGCCATGACATTGTGTACGCCGTCAGGAGGGAGAGGACAGGCGACAGTTTCTTTAAGCGATGGACCGCCCGGCTGTTCTATAAGATAATGCAGTTGATGGGTGTTGATATTGTTTATGACCATGCAGATTACCGCATGATTTCCCGCAGGGTCGTGGAAGAGTTCGGCAGGATAAAGGAGTACAACCTGTTCCTTCGCGGCATTTTTCCGTTCATGGGGTTCAGGCAGGCGCTGGTTTACTATGAGAGAGAAAAAAGACATGCAGGAGAAACCAAATACCCGTTGAAAAAGATGGCGGCATTCGCATGGCAGGGCATTACATCATTCAGCAGCGTTCCGCTGAAAATGGCGTCCGTTATCGGCTTTACCATATTTTCCGGGTCTATAGTCCTCATCGCATGGGCGTTTTATACTAAAATACAGGGCGAAGCAGTCCCGGGATGGACTTCCACGGTAATCCCCATGTTTTTCATCGGCGGACTGAATATCCTCTTTTTGGGGCTGATCGGCGAGTATATCGGAAAAATGTATCTCGAAGTGAAGAGAAGGCCTCTGTTCATCATTAAAGAAAGATATAATATTAAAGATTAGATAAAATATCGGATATGATCATTTTTTACGGGATGGAGCATGAGAACGGGTGCGATAACTCTTAAAAAGGCAAAACCAGATCCGGACGGGGAAACACGCACGGGCGTCAAAATTTCCGTTGTAATCCCCTGCTATAACCACGGGAAATTCCTCGGGGATGCGGTCGAGAGCGTTCTCCGGTCGGATTTCGAAGGTTATGAGATCGTCATTGTCAATGACGGTTCAACAGACCCTTTTACACTCCGGGTTTTTAAAGATATGGCAGAAAGGTTTTCGGACAATCATAGGGTGGCAATCATCCATCAGGAAAACCTGGGGCTGTCGTCGGCACGCAATGCCGGCATACACAGGACGACAGGCGAGTATATCCTGCCGCTGGATGCGGATAACAGGATCAGGCCCGACTATCTCCGCAAGGCGGTAGATATTCTCGATCGGAACAGTGACATCGGCGTAGTATATGCGTTCGCCAATCTGTTCGGCGAAAAGAAGGGGGTCTGGACTTTCCCTCCTTTCGATCCCAGAAAGCTGCTAATAGAAAACTTTGTCGAGGCCTGCTCTGTGTTCAGAAAAAGAATATGGGAAGAATGCAACGGGTATGATCCCGCCATGGTGATCGGTTATGAAGACTGGGATTTCTGGATCTGTGCTATGGAAAAGGGATGGAAGTTCCATTTGATACGGGAAGCGCTTTTCGATTACCGGGTGCGGAAAGATTCGATGGCCTCCGGCTGCAACATACCCGAAAACCACCGTCAGGTTATAAGATATATCTGCGAAAAACATAAGGACACGTTTGCCGGAAACCTGAGCGCCCTCATCTCGGATATCCGGGAGCGTGAATCGTTCATACAGCGGGTGTACGAGGGCAACGGATGGAATCTTCTGATGAAATACTACAGGCTGAGAGACGGGATTCTGCCGGAGGGCACTCAAAGAAGAAAGCTTTTTGACCGGATTCTGCATATGAAACAGTGATGGGGATTACGAATAAGAACATAAGTAAAGTAACATTACTGTCATACCCCGATAAATTTGTGTTGTTTATATTTTTACTTATGAACAGCTTAGAAAGAAGAGGATGTGGCCTTTGATGGCAGCTAATACAACGGTAAACCCACTGGTCTCGGTCATTGTCAGGACGAAGGACAGGCCCGGACTTTTAAAGAGGGCGCTCCGGAGCATCTCCGGCCAGACCTACAGGCCGATAGAGGTTGTCCTTGTCAACGACGGCGGGTGCGACCTCGACACGAATGAATTGCATGGAATCCTCGGAGACGTATCGTTACACTACATACGGCTCGAAAAAAATACCGGAAGAGCGCATGCGGGGAATGTCGGGCTGGACAATGCGAAAGGCGAATACGCCGGGTTTCTTGACGATGACGATGAATTGTACCCGGACCACCTCAGGGCGCTTGTGGCGAAGATCGTCAATTCGGATTCGAAAATCGCCTATACGGATGCCGAGGTGGTCTTTGTCGACATAACCGGCGAAGGTGAAGTAGTCGAAAAGTTCAGTCACCTCTTTTATTCACAGGACTTTTCCCCTGAAATGCTGCTCATCCAGAACTATATTCCATTCATATGTCTTCTCTTCCACAAATCCGTATTCGACAGCATACGGTTCGACGAGAGCTTCGAGATATTCGAAGACTGGAAGATTCTGATAAAACTGTCTGAACGGTACTGGTTCGAACACATCAAGAAAGTGACCGCACGATATGTCCAGTGGTGCGACAAATCGCAGATCAACCGGAGGGCCCTCTCGGAGGACTTCAGCCAGGTGGCGTATAAAAAGATACTGGACCAGAATATCGGTAAAATTACGCCGTCCGCGATATATATCCACTGTGTGAATACGGCAACGGAGAAGATGAATCTTATCAACGAGTTGATAAAGATTGATTCGAACAGTTCTCTGGAACGGATGGAACTGGCGGCGAAACTGAAGCGGATCGAGGCGGAAAAACAGCAGATCGATTCGGAGAAGAGTCGGGTCGACGCCGAGAGGCAGCGGGTCGAAGCCGGGAAGAGACAGCTCGAAACCGAAAAACAGCAGATCGCGTATGAGAAGCAGCAGATAAAATCCGAGCTGGTGAAGATCGAATCGAACAGTTCTCTGGAACGGATGGAACTGGCGGCGAAACTGAAGCGGATCGAGGCGGAAAAACAGCAGGTCATGTTTGAGAAACAGCAGATAGAGGCAGAACTGATAAAGATTGAATCGAACAGCTCGCTGGAGCGGATGGAACTCGAGACACGGCGCAAATGGTTCGAGGCGGAAAAACAGCAGGTCATGTTTGAGAAACAGCAGACAGACGCGGAGAAACAGCAGATCGAGGCGGAAAGGGACAGGCTGCTCCATGAATTGATGGGATTTCAGAAAGAGCTTTCGAACAGCCTTAGCTGGACGTTGATCCGGCGCTACAGGAGGTTCAAAGACAGGATTGCGCCCCTGCGGTCGAGGAGGAGGGTTTTTTATGAGATGCTGCTGAAAAGCATAAAAGTGTTCCACCAGGAGGGAATGAAAGGCATCTTTTTCAGGACGAAAAGAAAACTGCGTTTTCATCCCGCTTACCTCCAGGTCTCATCGAGGCTCAAAAAAGTGAAACCCGTGAATTTTCAGGTGGAGTCTACGGTGCCGGTCACCCATTGCTTCACGAAAAAGCCTGTGGGTATCGTAATGCCTGTCTATAACGGTTACGAGTATCTCAAACAGTGTGTTGAAAGCATTTTCCGCTGCACTGATCTGACAACCCATACCCTGATCATGATAGACGACAAAAGCACGGATCAGCGGGTGACCGAGTACCTGCACAAACTGCACGAAGAGAGAAACGGCAGAAAGATGAGGATTCTTTTCAACGATGCCAATACGGGCTTTGTGAAAACCGTCAACAAGGGCATGAAACTGTCTCCTGAAGATGTAGTCATCCTGAATTCGGACACCCTTGTGACGAAGAACTGGGTGGATAAACTCCAGCGGGCTGCTTACGCAAAACCGAGGGTCGCCACGGCAACTCCTTTATCGAATTATATGACCATCAACGGCGTCCCGAAACCGTTTCAATATAATCCTGTCCCCGGCGGGATGGATATCGATACGTTTGCGGCTTTTTTGGAGAGCGTTTCATTACGCTACTACCCTGAAATTCCTGCAGGGGTGGGGTTCTGTATGTACATTAAACAGGATGTCCTTCGGCAGTTCGGTTATTTTGACGATACGAAATTCGAGAAAGGATATGCGGAAGAAACGGATTTTTGCATGAGGACGCTGAAAAAGGGGTTTGTGCATGTGATAGACGACGCCACCTATATCTATCATGTGGGCGGGGTATCGTTCGAATCGATGCAGGACCCGGAGCTTTTAAAAGAGAAGAATATCATGATCGAGAGAAATCTTGAAACGTTGAGGACGCTGCATCCGGAATACTCGCTCCTTGTCGAGAAGGCGTTACGTGACAAGCTGGCGCCTGTTCACGATTACATAAATCTGAGACTGGCCTTGCTGGGGGAAAACATTGAGAGTGCTTTATGTTATAGACCAAAAACCTGACGGTTATCCGGGCGGCATAGAATATCATCTGCTGGATATCCTGAGCGTTTTTATAAAAAAAAGACTCCCTGTCCATATCCTCTTCCCGGAGATGAACAGCCTTCAACTCAGGCGTTATGACGATTATAAGATACACGAAGTCTCTTACGGAGGCGGCAGGCTGGACGATCACAGACTCAGGGACGCGGCCATTGAGGACGTCTTCAATACGGTTCTTGACGACATCGATGCGGATACCGTCCATTTTCAGAGTATCCGGACCCTTCCCCTTTCGCTCATCGAAATAGCGAAACAGCGGAAAAAGAAAGTATTGATGACGCTCCACGAGTATTATTTCTGGTGCATCAACTGCATTATGCTTGCCCCTGAATTCTGCTGGTTCCGGGAAGATGAAGAAACATGTCACGAATGCCTCAACAGGAACGGGTACAAAGTCCAGAAGGGGTTCATGACGGAGAGGCGGAAGTACATTGAGCATCTTTTCCAGATAATCGACAGAGTGATTGTGCCCTCGGCGTATGTCAGGGATGTCCTCCTGAGTTTATACCCCGGCGTATCGCATGACAAATGCGTTGTTATAGAATTGGGGGTTGATAAGGAACTGCTCCGGACGAATATCAGAAAAACGCCTGGCAGGAAAAACGGTTCGCTGCATCTGGCCTTTCTCGGAAATTTTCTGCATTACAAGGGGAACAGGACGTTCCTGCAACTGATAAAATATTTCAGGAACTCCGATGCCGTCCGCTTCAGTATAATAGGAAATATTTTCGACCCTTCGCTCCTCCCCTCAAACAAAAACCTCACCATTGCGGGCGGATATACCAGGGATAAGATCGTGAAAACGATAAACGAGGTTTCCCCTGATCTCATCCTGCTCCTCTCGAACTGGCCCGAGACGTTTTCGTATACCCTGTCCGAGGCGATAGCGAGCGGGGTTCCCGTCGTTGCGACGGACGGCGGGGCGCTGCGGGAACGGGTATCAAAAGAGGCGGTTGGATTCCTCGTCCCTATAGAGAATCCGCTGCCGAGGTCTGTAGAACTCATCGAGGACGTCAGGCAACATCCTGAAGTAATCGGATATTTCAGGGAAAGGGTATGGGATGCAAGGAAAAGGCTTAAAACAGTTGATGATATGGTAGGGGAAATTTTTGCTCTTTACTGATTTCGGGCGGCTTCCGCCGGTTGCCTTGACATAACGCCGGGAATTCAATTATTGTTTTACTAAATAAAAATGATGAGATATAGCGGATTAGTGAAATTTAAAGTTACGTGCATTACATGTATTTTCGCTCTTCTTTTTTCTTTTTCCATTGCCTTCCCGCAGAATGATGAGCAGGCTCCGCTTCCCGAAATACAACCGGCTGTACCGGCAGCGCCTTCGACCGGAACTGATGTGCCTGGACAGCAAAAAACCGAACCCGGAATACAACAACCTGCAGGAGAACAGACCGTACCGGCCGAACCGGTAAAGCCTGTTGCTGAAACAGGGGAGCCGGGGACGGCAAAACCTGTACCTGCGGAACAGCCGCAGGTGGAACCGCTTACGCCGGCAGAGCCTGAAAAGAAACCTGTTGTCCAGCCGAGGGTCCAGCAGCCGCGCAAGGCGCCTTCTACGGTCAGCTTCTTCTTCGACGACGCAGATATTTTCGAAGTGGTGCAGACGGTCTTCGGCGATATCCTCAAGGCCAACTACATCATCGACCCGCAGGTAAAGGGCAGAGTGAACTTCAGGACTGTTACGCCCATACCTAAGGATGAAGTCCTTTCCGTCATAGAGATCATTTTCAGGCTGAACGGCATAGGGTTTGTTGAAGAAGGAGGTCTTTTCAGGATTATCCCGCTGGGGGACGTTTCCAGGGAGCTTGTTTATTCCCAGATAGGAAAGACTCCGGAAAAAGTCGCCATAGAGATGTTTACGTTCAAGAATCTGGACCTGAAGGAGTCGATGCCGGATATCGAGAATGCACTGGGACTCCATCTGAAGGGAGGCACGGTAAGGCTGGTACCGGTGTTCCGCATGAATGCGCTCATTGTCATAGCCTCCTCCCGCGAACAACTGGATTATATCAAAGAGTGGGTTGAGGTATTCGACACCATGTACGGCATAGCGCGTCCGAAGATATATGTATATCCGCTGCAGAACAGCAAGGCAAGCCATATAGCGTCTTTGCTGCAATCGATTCTTTCCGGCAGCGGAGCAGCGGCGTCGTCGCCTTCAACGCCGACCCGTATCGAACAACCAAGAACAACCGCACAGCAAACAACCGCACAGACGGGAGCGACGACGCCCGCAATGCCGGCTGCCACGACAACAACGACCCAGAAAACCGGAGCTGCAGTGACTGTTACGAGTTCCGGGACCTTTGTTTCGCGCGAGACGAAGATCTTTGCCGACGAGATTACCAATTCCCTGATAATACTCGCAATCCCTGCTGATTATACATTTCTGGAAGAGACGATCAAACGGCTCGATACGCAGCCGAGGCAGGTGGTGATCGAAGGGCTTATTGCGAGGGTGGATCTCACCGACAATCTCAGTTTCGGATTTGCATGGTCGTTAAAGACGGATGCCGATGTAAGCGGCCTGAAGCCCTTCAATAAAGATATCAATCTCGACGGTGATGTATTCAGCAGGCCTTTCGGCACGACGTTCGACAAGGGCGCCAGCGACGGGTTTACATTTGTCGCCACCGATCCGTCGGGCATCGTCAGGGCCAGACTGACGGCTGCCCTGAAAGACTCTACGGCAAAGATCCTTGCGGCCCCGCACATTCTCGTATCGGATAACCGTGAGGCAAGGATCCAGGTCGGCTCCCAGATTCCGCTGGCGACTTCTACGACGACTACCCCTCTTGCGGACGCGACCAATACGACCACATCAACCATTCAGTACAAAGATATAGGAATCATCCTGAAGGTTAAACCGCAGATAAACGACAGCGGATTAGTCTCCCTTGAGATAACCCAGGAGGTTTCTTCACAGGGCGATAGCGTAAAGATAGCCGGATCGGACTTCGCCTCGATCAACAAGACAGAGGCTACAACGGACCTTGTTGCGCAGGACGGCCAGACGATTGTTATCGGAGGTCTGATAAGAGAAGATGTGACGAAGTCGAAGGACGGCATCCCGCTCCTCAGTAAAATCCCGCTTCTGGGGTATCTTTTCTCGAATACTTCTAACACCTCTGTGAGGACGGAACTCATCATCCTTCTCACACCTCATGTCGTAAAGAGCCGGCCGGACGCCGAGAGGGTAACTTCCGATTATATCCATCAGTACGAGAAGACGAGCAAGGACAAGGATATCAATGAGTTCATTAAAGATAGGAGAATGAAAAGAGAGGGTGACGGTCCGGATGCCGGAGAAGCCGGTGAATAGTTCGTGTTTATTCTGTTTATAAAGTCGGAATTTTAACACCCTCCCAACCCTTCCCGTCAAGGGAGGGTTATAGTTTGTAAACAAAATTTTAAATAATTCCCTTGAATCGTTTCGACCGAATGTTGCAGGAATCCGAAATTATTCCCTATCACCTTTCTCCTCCCGCGGGTGAAAGAGCGCTTGTCCTTGCCCCGCATCCCGACGATGAGACGCTCGGCTGCGGAGGCGCCATAAGACTTCTTGTGGAATCGGGAAAGAGCGTAAAAGTGGTGTTTGTGACAAGCGGAGACAGGGGAGACCCTGAACATCCTCTGTCGCGAATTCCAGGAAACAGCGCGATATACAATCGCTCATCATGGCTGTCCGGCGAAGGTATTACAACGGGCCTGTCTGATGAAAACCATCTGACCGGGTATGCTTCATTAAGGGAAAAGGAGGCTGTCAGGGCGCTCGGCGTACTGGGCGTTTCCGATTACGAGTTTCTGAGGTTCCCCGACAGGGAACTGCACCTTCATTATAAAAATGTTCTCGACAGGGTGATCGCAATAGCGGAAGAATTTATGCCTGATGCTATGTACAGCCCGTCGGTCATTGAGCTCAACCCGGACCACAGGACAACGGCCGGGATCGCTCTTGAGGTCCAGAGACGGAAAATGGCGGCAGGGGCTTACGCTGCCGGGCGTTTAATGCTCGTCTTCTATGAAGTGACGACTCCCTTAAGGCCGAATATGCTCGTCGATATTACGCCGGTCCAAAACAGAAAGAAGAAGGCGATGAAAAAGTATAAATCACAGATGAGGCTGATTGATTTCCTCACATATATTATTTCGTTGAATACGGTCAGAGCGCTGACTGTGAAGGCGAGGTATGCGGAGGCTTTCTGGCGCATGGAGGCGCCGCTTTCAGATAAGGAAAGAGAGAGGTGGCTTGCCTTTCAGCAGACGCTGTGACGGTAAGGAACGGCGCTGGGAGATTTTATGATTGACGGCAATTCCGGGCTGGACTGTTTGAAAAGGATGCTGTATTAAAAAAAACACAATGTGCTTCATAAAATACACAGAATATCTTTCATGAAACGTTAAAAAGCATATATTTCAAATGAAATGAACTGGCTTGATTTTTGCTTGTATATCCCGGGATGGAATTGCGAAAATACTTGACATTGGCGGATGCAGCATTTATACTCTTTACAGCGTTGAAGTCGGAAAGACGTCTGATGTCGCCGGGGAAAATTATATGATAATGAAAAAAAAGCTTGACAAGGGTATAGTTCATTATTATAATTTTCTAATCAAAAAGCTATATCCCTATAAGGGGGGTGAGGAGAAATCAGTAATAGCCAATAGGTATCATCTATAGCAGCTTAACTTTTTAGAAATTTTTTTGAGCAAAGGAGGTGATAGAAAGGAGGAGATGCAAAGCTGACATTCAGGTTTCATGATGATGTAATTAGCCGTTGGCTAAGAGAGATGTACGACATTTCAGAAAAAAAGGAGGTTTGAAGGTGAAGATAAGAAATTTATTAGCAGTTGTTGCAATGTTCAGTCTTTTTCTCTTCGGCATCGGGACGGCACATGCTATTACCGGTGTCGCCGATGACGTCCCCGGCTTCGATATCGTGATGCCGATTATTTGTGAAGCTACTCTCGACGGCGCAGGGGCCATCGTTCGTGACGGAAACGACGACCCTGTGTTTGGGGGTATGAACACCATCTGGGCCATCGCTGATGCTGGAGGGAGCTGTAATGAGATTTGTACACTTGCAGAGAGCGTTTGCACCCCTGCGGATCATACGATCGGCGTAGTAAGTACCAATGTTTTCGTATATGACAAGACGTCAGTTGTAAGGCTGGATACGGACGAGTGCTGGTCAAAGAAGGACGTTATTGCCAATGACTGCCAGACTCTGATAAAACAGATGGCTAACAGTGACCAGGAGCAGATGCTGCAGAAGATCGGTGGCAGGGACTACTTCGTGGGTTATGTCCTTTACAGCCAGGCCGATGCATGTGATGACTGTTTTGACAACAGGTTTGTATCATGGGTTTATCTGCAGGATGTAGTAAGAGGTTTTTCAGCAGGATTTAACGCTGTATCAGGCGAATGGGGCTTTGGCCCGGGACTGACTGAGGATTTCGAAGTCGGAATCACAGCTCACACCGTATTCCCGAGGTACTTCATCCTGAATAACGACGCCGAAACCTTTAACTGGTGGATCTTCCTCCTCGGCAGGAACCAGGCTAGCTTCGGCCCGCAGGCAAATTTGACAAGAAAGCTTGCCTGTTTCTGGTGCGACGAGTTTGAAAACTGCACTTCGAAAGACTTAAACATACCGAATGAACTCAACATCATCAACGTCGCCAACGAGCTGCCGGCACTGGCGGGCAACGTAGGGTTCCCGAAGAGAGGTTTTGCCTTTTGCGACATCGTGGAGAGAGGCTTTTTACCGGGACAGGCTACCGAGACAGTTATTACCGGAACAATGAGCTTTACCTCCGATAACGAAGGAACAGAATGCACGGATCCCGAGACTTATAGTCTTCTTGGCTGGTCCTATCAGAGGGCGATCCCGGTCTCTTCGCCGCAGAAGATTTCCGTAATCCACCCGATTCACAGGACATATTGCGCAAGGGGAAGCGGCGGCGACTGCCCGCCTTGGGGTGCCTGTGGCAGTTTCGATCCGAACCAGTCATATCCGGCGGGTACGGACAGTCTGCCTCCGAGATTCAGCGAGTGTGAGGGGAACAATCAGTTCTGCTCCATGACGGGTCCGGTTCCGGATTGGACACTGCTCCCGCTTCAGGAGAACGGCTGCAAGACTTGTGAGTAAGGCGGTTATAGATCTGTAAAGAACCCGGTACGGTTCTAAACGAGAGATGCAAGAGGGATGGGAGGAATCCCATCCCTCTTTTTTTTATGAAAATCAAGGGGAGGAACTCGAAATTGATTTTGAAAAGACTGCAGACATATTTGATAGCCGTAATTGCTCTTTCCTTTCTTTTTAGCTGCGCCACGGCAGTACAGCAGCCCGGCGGGAAAATAAACTCACTTGGCGTCACCGATATATCGGAGGGTCTGCCGGCGGACGGCCAGTGGAGGCAGAATATCGCTCTTGCCGATATGGACGGAGACGGCCTTCTGGATATTGTTGCCCCGCCGCCCCGGAAGGCGAAAGAAGAAGAAAATATGCCGCATGTTTTCCTGCGCGGACAGAGCGGATGGAAAGAGGGAAGCTATACATTCCCTACCCTGGGGGACTTCGGTTATGGGGGGATTGCGGTTGGTGATATGGACGGGGACGGCTATCCTGATATTGTATTGGCTGTTCACGATCGATGGATTATTCTTCTGAAGAACGACGGGGGGAAAGGCTTTACCGAAAGGCCGTTTGCCGTGAAGGAGCCCTTCCGGTCCCGGACGGTTGAGATGTCGGATATAAACGCTGACGGCCGGTTGGACATAATAGCACTTTCATCTGCTGCTTTTTCCCCTGGGTCTTACAAGCCGAATGGAATTCTTCTTGCGATAAAGTCAGGAGATACGGGCTGGGACATGAAGATACTCGAGGGTAGTGCCGGACTGTTCGGCGACTCGATGGCTGTCGCAGACCTTAAAGGAACCGGGAAAAAGGATATAATCATTGCTCCCCTGATGGCTAACAGAGAAGATGCAACGCCTGTATGGTTCGGGGATGGAGAGGGCAATTTCAGGCCATATAAGGGTGATGTGATAGCAGAGTATGTGACGGGCAACGTAGTGCCGTCTTTTGTCAGGGCAGGCGACCTTGACGCTGACGGAAAAGACGAACTGGTATTCAAAGTTTCAGGATTCGGCGTTGAGTCAAGGTCATATCTCGCTGCATACAAGTGGGACGGAGAAGGTTTCGCGAACATATCCGGAGGCCTGGAGGCTGTTCAGAACCCAGTCGTTTTTAACCTTGCGGATGCGGATGGAGACGGGAAGAAGGAACTGATTGTCCTCTCCATTGAAGGCATGCGCATATATAAATATACCGACAGGGGCTGGATTGAGCGCGGGCAGTATGAGCTGTCGTTTGCTGAAACAGCCGGCGCCTCTGATCTGAAGGCGGGAAGGAACAGGGACGGTTCCTTTCTGATCGTTTACAGCCTTGGGCTGGAAGGGGAAGCCCACAATCGTGGACTAAGGGCTTACCTGATGAATCCGGAAGCAACAGGAGAAAAGAAAGGAAAATGATGACACGAATATTCAGAATACTTGCTGTCTCAGGGATTTTTTTTGGGCTTGTCTTACTTGCCGGCTGCGCAACGCTTCCGAAGCAGGAAAATACTGAAGAGTCTTTGAGAAATACGGCTTCATTTTATTGGGAGCTGAGGATGGACGATAAATACAGGAATACATTCGGGATGGAATACCCGGAAACTCTGAAAAAGGATGCCGGCGGGTCAAAGCCGGACTATGAAGCCTACCTTGATAGGGCAAAGGCATTGAAAAATACGGCCATAACGTCATATTCGCTGAAAGACGTTGCGGTTCAGGGCGATAAAGGCAGGGTCAGTGTGGAGTTTGTTTTTACTCTGCCCGACATACCAAAGCCGGTCCGCCAGACAATAGCGGACGAATGGATCTTCCATAACGGGAAATGGCTGCACGTGCTACCCCGATAGAAGTCCATATATAAATACGATAATTTTAAGTGACCTTTTACGCGCGGGATGTTGACTAAAAACGGCAGCAGGTTCACTTTAGATAGTGCGTTATTAATTAGAGTCTGTCCATGAAGTATGATTTTGATAAGTCTCGTCATTGACCCGGAAATAGGTTCCAATATCTATCCGTCATTCCCTCATTTTGCAGGCGGGAATCCATTCTTTTCAATGATTTATGGATCCCCCGGTCAAGCCGGAGGATGACAGGACACCGCTTTAAACAGATTCTTATTATACCTGCTCGCTTCTTATAACAGCCGCTGTAAAAGTCTCAATATGTTCGGTTGTCATGCTGAATTTATTTTAGCATCTCATGAAATCAACAGGTTACAGAGACCCTGAAACAAGTTCATTGTGACAGCACGACAATTCATGGACTGGCAAAAATGTTAAGACCGTTAATAATTCAGGTGATGGATTAAGTTTTCGTAATAATATCATGCAATAAAAGAAAATTCTTGACAAATATCTCATGAAATGCTATTGTTTTTTAAACATATTTAATAAATATAATATTAAATATGGAATGAAATATGCTTTTATGGAATAAAAAATTTGTTGCCAAAGGAAAAAATCCTGTGGCATAGTAAGTATGGAAGCAAAAAAACAAAAGGAGGTATGGATGAAAAGACTCAAAATCATAACAGTAGCCATGCTGGTGGCCTTACTCTGTTTGGCCGCCACAGCGTTTGCAGGCGAGGTCAGTTTTTACGACTCTGTGAACGACTGGATCGTAAGGGTATATACTGCAGATGGTGCAGCAGGCCTGTCGGTTTTCATGGAAATTCTTGATAATGAAGGGGAGCCAATGCAGCCTTCAGATGTATTGGTGAACGGTCAGACACCGTCGGCTTTGCCCATATTGATATGCGGTTGTGGTCTTGCAAAACCCGATATAAGTGTCGCACATAAATTCGTCGGCAGTGAAACCGAAGTATATGTGTTCGATACTCACAGCGATGGAATTCAGCTCCATAATAACATCAGGCTGAGCATAAACAGCCAGGGACCTGTTCCGACACCTGCCAACATTTCGGTCAGCCCAACTAGCGTTGCCTTTGGCAATGTGAACGTCGGCTCCTCTTCAACCAGTTATGCGACGACAGTGAGAAACACCGGCGAAGCAACTCTGATGCTTACCTCAATCAACGTAACAGGAACGTCATTCAGCAGAAACGGCGGAACCTGCAGCACGAGTTTGGCCGGGGGAAGCAGTTGCACAATTGGCGTTAGATTCCAGCCGGCTGCAGCCACTTCTTACGCAGGCAATCTTGCAATCCAGTCCAGTGACGCTGATACGCCGACAGTCAATGTTGCGCTCTCTGGAACAGGCGTGGTGCAGTCTGGTACCCCCGACCTGACATTACCGAGTGTAAGCGGACTTGGGTCGAGCTATAGCGTGGGATCGACCATTAATTTCAGCGTGACGGTTCGTAACTCTGGCAATGGTCCGTCAGGACCTTTCAAGGTGAAAGTTTACCAATCCGGTGGTTCCGCCATCGGCACCTGGTCTATAGATAACCTCGATGCAGGAGCCAGTTTGAGCAATACAGTTCCCTCGTCGCCCAATTCGTCCTGCGCCATCCATACATACTGTACTTTCACTGTCAAGGCGGACGGCGATAATCAGGTTGCAGAGAGCAGCGAGTCCAATAACACATGGTCCCGTCAGTCACTTAGAGCCCGTTAGGATTTCTTTCCGCCTGAGGAGATGGGGCTTTTGCCCCGTCTCCTTCAAGCGGTAAAAACATGAGAAGACATTCCGGAAGCATCCTTCTTTTAGCCCTTTTACTCGCCATTTTCTTTCATGACATATGCTTTCTGGGCAAGACCCTTTCAACCGCTACCCTTGTTCCCGGCATAACGGCTGACGGCCCTTACGGCTTTTCAGGACACAGACCTGAATTGCCCTTTTCATTTGACACAGGCGGAAATGCCTGGGTAAACGAGCCTAACCCTTATATCATAAGTAAGGCGCTCGATGAAGGGGAAGTGCCTTCTTGGAACCCGCGCGAAGGTCTCGGCATGCCTCTCATAGCCAATCTGAACACAGAGGTCTTCAACCCCCTCAAGATATTTCTGAACCTTAACCCCGGTCCGTTTCAGCAGGACATTTTTTTTCTCCTGAGACTTTTAGTAATGGGTCTGTTCACCTATCTCTTTTTAAAGGAGACGAAGCTGTCGCACCCGTCTTCCCTTCTCGGCTCCCTCTTCTTCATGCTATCCGGATATTCCGTCTGGTGGGTCAATCTCCATCCTCTGAGCACAGTGATGTACCTGCCTGCCGTCTTCTATTTTTATGAGAGGTGGAGCGAAAGAAAAGACCTTAAAAGCGGGTTCTTCATGGCGCTTTTTCTCTCTTTTGCATTCGCCGCCGGAAAAACACCCGATGTGATTATGGGTCTCTGCCTGCTTTTTCCATATTCGTTGTGGAAGGGCATTACGAAAGGCTCTGTAAGGGGGTTGTTTCCGGAAGGAGGGAAGTTCCTCATAGCAACGATTTCGGGTTTACTCATGGCATCTGTTGTCATGCTGCCTTTTTTCGAATTATACGGCCATGCTTCACCGCTGGCAAAAGCCATAAGGACAGGGGCCGCCGGCCATACAATTCCTATGATTACGTCCGTATCACTCTTTCAGCCCCTTTTCCTGGGCTGGAAAAATTATTTCTATGCGTCATGGATTCAATGGGAACCCCGTATTATTCTGCCCCATGCATCGACTGTGATAATGGTATTGTTCTTTTATGCCGTGCTCAGCCGCAAAACATTGCTGAAGGCCTTCCCCTTTATTGTTTTCCCGGTGTTCATATTTTCCATGGTATACGGCATCCTGCCGTCCCATACGATATCGAGACTGCCTGTCCTGGGAAGCATAGAATTTCTGAAGTACAATGCAATGCTTTACTTCTCCCTGTCAGTAATGGCTGCCTCTGCCTTTGATGACCTTTTATCTGATTCTGGGAACAAAAAAAGATTCGGTCTGTCCATCGCCGCCGTCTCTTTGATCATCGGCGCGTATTTCTACGCCCTCTTCAGAGAGAGCCCGCAGGAGGTGAGGAGTTACATGACTACGGTCCTTGTGCTTTCCCTTTGCGGAATGATTGCACTGGGTCTGTCCTTCCTTCTCTCAAAAAAAAGGCTGGTATTCGGGATATCGGTTTTTCTGTTACTCATCCTCGAACTTTTTCTCTATATGCCGAAGGATCACCCGGACAGGGTTGATCTCTATGAGAAGCCGCCCTATCTTAAGAACATCGCTGAAAAAGACCCTTACAGAATTGCGGGCGGAGGTAGTTCCCTACCGCCCTTGGTGAGTAATGCCGCAGGCCTCTACGATATCAGGTCCGTCAGTGTCCTGCTGCACGGGGATTATTATATTTTTTTTGAAAACCTTCTTGGTTTCAGCGTACCGCAGACGAATAACCCGAATCCCCTCTTCATTGCAACATCTCCTTTTGCCGACCTTACCGGTGTTAAATACATCATGAGCAGGGAGCCGCTGGATTACCGGCAGCTCGGTGAAGAGATACGGCATCATGTAACCTCTCTGAGATGGGTAAGATTATTTGATGCGATGATTACGCACACCATTAAGGGAGGGGCTTCCTATGGCTTTTTCGACGAAGGCGGGCATGTGAGATTTTCCTTCTTCTTTCCAATGAATTTCGCATTTGAGACAAAGCTCAGGGTGTCCGAGCCTTTTATCTTCACAGGCTTTGCGCTGAAAGATGTTCCGGAAGGTACGACGGCAAAGGTAAAAATCAGGATAGGTGACGACGCAACAGAGCTTGTAATTAAAGGAGGCGGGGGATGGAATGACAACTGGTTTGATGTCTCCCGTCATATGGGAAAGATTCTCACTATCGTTATGGAAGGTAACGGTACCGGCGGGGGCAGGGTGGTCCTCGGAGATTTCGGTCTGTCTCCGGGGGATAAAGAGGAAGGCATGCTTTACAGAAAACTTTTGATACTGCACAAGAAAGAGTTTGACAGCCTGGATTATAGAAGGACGCATGAAGGGATCAATATATACGAAAACAAGAACGTTATGAAAAGGGCTTTTCTGTTGCGCAGGGTGAAAACAGTCGACAATCTTGATGATATAATAAATGAACTGCAGGCCGGCGCTGATTTCAGGGCCACCGGCCTTGTCGATGCCCGGGGATACGGGAAACTGAAGGCTTCCGGAATATTCCGTGAAAATGGCGGCTGTCTCACTGTGACCCCCTTTGATAAAGGTGGGCCCGGAGGTCATAGCCGGAAGGTTTTCATAAAAAAATATAATGCCTCTGAGGTTTCTGTTGAAGTGGAATCGGAAGGCGGGCTCCTTGTCCTGAGTGACCTCTACTATCCGGGATGGAAGGTAAAGGTTGACGGAAAGGATGAAGATATGATAAAAGTTTTCGGCGTATTAAGAGGGGTTCCGGTTAAAAGCGGGAAGAGTGAGGTCATTTTTACCTACAGACCTGTGAGCCTTTATGTGGGCGCGGCCATTTCAATCGCGACGTTTGTTTTATGGGTGTTTTACTTATATGCAAAGAGGAAGAAACGCATCTAAGACGTATTATGCATAAATTCTATGGCGTGGACAGAGTATTTGAGCTCATTCCCGGTCCCGAAAGCATTCGGGACCTCCGAGGTGTTTGCCTCTTTATTATCAGATTTATTTCTGACTATCAGCAAAAGAATCCGCTCAAATACCCTGTCCACGCCACGACCTGCTTATTCCTGCTTTTTGAATGTGAACTCAAATGGGTAAGACAGCCGTAATCATAATCAATGCCGACAGCCTCGGCGGCCTGGAAGGCGACACTGCACGGAGGGTATGCAAACACCTGTTATCGGAGGCTGACGGCAGGACGCCGGATATCTTCGAAGTGGACGGAGGCAGGCTGTCGAAGATCGGGGACATCCTCAAGTATAAGGAATATGATGTATTTGTCCTGCTCAAAGGTACCGTGTTCATAACCTGTAAGGGTATCAGGACCCTTTCGGGAATAGCTTTAAAAAGGAAAGAATTATCAATAATCGTACCTGTGAGCAACGAAAGCCTCGTGTCGCATCAAAGATTTGAACCTCCTTTCATTTACCATACACTGTCGGTATTCAAACAGGCTGCTGAGGAGATATATAAAAAATTTAAAGATCATATTACGGATGTTCGCGAAGCGGATGATTTCTGCCTTGTCTTCAGAAGGGAACTGCTGAAAAGTATGCCTGCGGGCGGCAGTCTTTTTGACCTGCCCGGGATTGTAAAAAAAGGCAGGTTTAAATTCGCTGTTGCGAAAGGGGTTTACGCCCACCGCTACGGGAATTGTTATGAGAGCGCCCGCGATGACCTTATGGCACATGTACCCATGGATGCCCGGGAAATTCTCGACGTCGGTTCCGCAAGAGGACTCCTTGGAGAGATGCTCAAAAAGAGGCAGAGGTGCGTTGTTACCGGCGTGGAAATAGATAATGAAATGACTGCTGTCTGCAGGAGCCGGCTGGACAATGTAATAAATCTGGATATTGAAGCCGCCATCAATAAGAAAATCCTCGGCAAATATGATTGCATTGTTTGCGGCGATATCCTGGAGCACCTGAATGACCCGTGGAAAGTGGTGAGGGGATTGAAAAATCACCTGAGGAAAAGAGGCGTCCTTATCGCCAGCACGCCGAATGTAATGAACTGGGCCCTTCTCTTTGAACTTCTCAGGGGCAGATGGGATTACGTGCCCTTTACTGTCCTCTCAGGCACCCATATAAGGTTTTTCACTGTGAATTCCTTAAAAGAGCTTTTTGAAGATGCAGGGTACAAGGTAAAGGATGTGAAACTTCAGAGCTTCGGGCTTCCACCCGGGGGCGCTGAATTTATAGCGGGTCTTAGAAATATTTTCCCGGGAATAAATGAGGAAGAGGCGAAGGCGTCCGAGATCATAGTGGTTGCCGGCAGGTAATCGCGGTTGAGGCCGCTGCGATCATACGCCTGTTTTCTTTGTCACCCGCCGCGTGTCGGCAAGTATGGAACCGAAGGCGTTGATGAGTCTTGCCAGAAGCGTCCCGGGGATAAATTTATCCGCCACGGCGAGCCCCCTGTTCGCAAGCCTGAGTCTCAGGCTTGCATCATGACACATCCTCCATACAGCCTCGGAAAGCGCCTCGGGTTGCGAGTCTACAAAAAGCGCATAGTCGTGCGGGTCGTCAAAGCCCAGATGCGAAGGTATCCTGCTGAGAATCGTGGGCACACCGCAGGCCATCGCCTCTAATACAGGCATGCCGAAACCTTCTGCCTCGGTCGAAAGAGATATAAGCATATCCGACGACCTGTATATGACTCCCATGCGGCCGTAAGGGACGCGGTAATGATATTCGGCCGGTTTTATGATGCTCTCCTCCTCGCGCGAAAGCGGAAACTGCGAAACCCTGATGAGATCCGGCGGTTTCTTGAAACCTTTACCGGCAAGGGCGATTCCTCTCAGGATAGTCGGTACGTTTTTGTAGCTGCCCTCGAAGGGTCCGATGACAAGCAATCTCGGAGACCTGCGGAAAGAGGTGAAGAGTCTCTTCAGGGGATTCCTCTGCGGATGGAATATTTTTCTGTTGACGGTCTGGCCGATATAGTATGTCTCTGCATTGAATCTATCCCTGATGAGGTTGCTGAGATGAGGTGAGACGGTTAATACAGGCATACCCGCAGAGTAAGCTTCGTCTATCCCGGATTTAAAAGCAGCCAATTCCTTCAGAGAAGCTTCATAGCCCTGACACAGGTAAACAGGGATTCCCTTTCCGGATTCAATGACCGGCTTGACGATTCTCCATGAGGCGATAACAATGATATCGGCAGACGGGATTAGGGCAGGGGATATACTCTCAATTCTGTATACGGGTACTTTAAGCGGATACCAGTCCGGAGCAGCAGCCGGTGTCGTAAGAAATACGTCGTGTCCGGCTCCGGCAAGCAATTCCAGATGCTGAAATACTACGGCTATTCCTCCCCATATCTCCGTATCTTCAGTTACATAAGTTATTCGCATTCAGAGCCGGTTCCTGCAGCGTGAACATATCGGTATTTCGCTGAACCGATGCCTGAGGTGGATGTCCCTCAGTTTCTTCAGTGCACTGCCGTTCCATATGTCTCTTATCGTCTGATTCGTAACATCTCCCACAATTAATTCTCCCTCTGCATCATAACAGCATGGTGAAACCTGCCCATCATGATAGACCGTCAGGTTTTTCCAGAGCATTTTACAGGGATGACGTTTTGCGGGCTCCCGGTTCTTGTGAACTCCCCGATAAGCTACGCTTCCAGCCCAGTCGATACAGTCCGTAACCTGGATCAGATCTCCTACTCCGATCTGGTTTGACCAGAAGACGCGAAACGCCTCTATCTCTTTTTCCGTATCCTGCATCCTGATTATGCGTATCACACAATGCGGACTTCCGGAATTCCGGCGCATCCGTAAGAAAGTCTTTATATTCCGGGTCACCCTTTCGAAACTGCTGTTAACCCTGACAGACTCGTATGTTTTTGCATTGCTTCCGTCAAGGGTCACTACAACGATATCAACGCTTTCAGCCATGTCCGCCATTTTATCCCCGCTGAGCAGCATTCCGTTCGTCAAAATTGTAACAGGCCGTATACCCGCTCTGCGGGCAAATTTTATCAACCGGGACCATTTGGGATGGAGTAAAGATTCACCAAATCCCTGGGGCAGAAAGATGAAGCCTGTCTCTGCCGTGAGCTCTTCAACTATCTTTACAAAAACGGGTTCGTCCATGAAGCCACGTTTTCGTTTCAGGTTCGGCACGGGACACATGACACATTTGAGGTTGCAGTAGTTCGAAAGTTCGACCGCGATTTCGACGGGAAAATCGATCAAGGCCCAGTTTTCGGGGTCGGGTGATGAGAGCATATCCGAGCGCCTTGAATAGCTGTACCATCGGTCTGCTCCAAAACTTTTCTTCAAAAGGGCATTTTCAGGAGACAGTTTTTCTTCAGTCATAATTCAAATTTCATATCTCAAGGCGGAGACACACCCCTTCACCCCTCTTAATAGAGGGGATTTTCCCCTCCCTTGACTGGAGGGGCTGGAGAGGGTATTAATCGACTTTGTACACAGACATTATTTTAAAGCGATTTTTAATTATATCATATTCCCGAATCCGGCGATAAGTATCTCAAACGTTTGACAAACGTGTCATTGCGAGCACCTGAAGGGTGCATGGCAATCTCCCATGAGAAGACAAGATTGTTTCGTTACACTCGCAGTGACATTTCTTATCACAGGGATATTCTTTAATTGAGATAACCGGCCGGCAGTGGCTTTTCAATCCCGATTTTGTCATCTTAGGTATAATATATAACCATGAAAGCGCTGATATCGAACATCTATGCCGGCAGGCATATCCTTAAGACTATGGTCATCAAGGATATAAAATCGAGATACGCGGGCTCTCTCTTCGGTCCGCTCTGGATAATCGCTACCCCCATGTATCAGATTCTCCTCTATACATTCCTCTTTTCCGTTATCTTGCGGATGCGTTTCGAAGAGGGCTCCGGAACCTCATCCTTTGTCGTCTACCTGCTGGCCGGTCTTATCCCGTGGCTCTTCTTCGCAGAGGCAACCGCGAGGGGGATATCTGCCTTTATCGATAACGCGCATCTCATCAAGAAGGTGAAATTTCCGCTGGAAGTCTGTGTCGCAACCGTCATCATATCCTCAGCGGTGACATTCCTTATATACGTGCTGTTTTATCTGATCATGCTCATTGCTATGGGTATTCTGAATTACCAGATGCTTCCCCTTTTCATTCTGCCTGTCATTATTGTGGTGTTGCTGATATCAGGACTTTCCTTCGGTCTGGGAAGCATAGCGGTGTTTTTCAGGGATATCACACCGGCAGTCGCCATGATTTTAAACCTCTTGTTCTTTCTTACACCCATCGTTTATCCTGCGGGCGCCATTCCGGCAAATCTGCGCTGGCTGTTCAACCTCAATCCCTTTTATTTTATCGTCGAGATGTCCCGGAACGTGCTCGTGCGGGGCAGGATGCCCGATTCCGTCTCGGTTATTTATCCGTCCATATGTGCGCTGGTCATATTCTTTGCAGGGTATTATATTTTTAACCGGACGAAAGAGGCATTCAAGGATATTTTGTGATGAGAAATCCTGCAGTCACGACCCGGGGACTTCTGAAGGAGTACCATATCTACGACCGCCCTTCGGAGAGGCTGAAGGAACTCTTTCTTAAGACCGGAAAACACAGGGTTTTCAGGGCCCTCGGGCCTCTGGACATCGAAGTGCCCGCAGGTGAGACGGTCGGTATCATAGGCGAGAACGGAGCGGGTAAGAGTACATTTCTCAAGCTCGCATCGGGCGTCATAGAACCGTCATCAGGAACAATTAATGTAAGCGGCAAGGTTTCGTCGATACTGGAACTCGGAACGGGCTTTAATTCCGAGTTTACGGGAAGGGAAAATGTTTTTCTCAACGGCGCCCTCCATGGACTGTCGTCTGCAGAGGTGAACAGGCGGATGGAAAGGATTGCAGGGTTCGCGGACATCGGTGAGTTCTTCGATATGCCGGTGAAGACATACTCCTCAGGGATGTACATGAGACTGGCCTTTTCCCTCGCGGTTCACGTTGATGCGGACATCGTAGTGATTGATGAGGCCCTTTCCGTGGGCGACGGCGCTTACGAAAAAAAGTGCATAGACAGGATATGGGATCTCAAGCGGAACGGAATTACGATTCTCTTCTGCTCCCACTCCCTTTATACTGTGTCGACCTTCTGTGACCGTGTTCTATGGCTCAGGGAGGGGAGAGCGCAGGCTATCGGAAAGACAAAGGATGTCGTCTCTGCATACGAGGACTATCTGAGGGAAAAGGAACCCGTGGGGAATCCGGAGGTGCCTGTTTTGAATGCTCTCACCGAGAGCAGGATAGCTCAGGTGAAAGATATCAGGCTCTCTGTGAACGGGATGCCCGTAGAGACTTCAATACACCATTCGTCCGATGTCGAGGTCTCCGTCGATTTCGAGATTTTCGAAGAGGCCGACGTCTATGTGGGATTTGCAGTGGACCGGAGCGATGGCCTGTGTTGTTATGCGGACGATATGCAGAGGCAGGGAATGAAACCCTTCCGGGGACCGGGCAGAGAAACCATCGCAATACTCTTTAAGAACCTCCCGCTCCTCGGCGGTGCTTACAAGTTCGTTATTTTCCTTTTGGACGAGACGGGAATATGTGTCTATGATAAAAAGGAATCCGATATCGTGAAGGTCGATACAATAGAAAAAGAATGGGGGGTATGCGCCCTTTCTCATGAATGGAAGAAATGATGCCTTTCTTATGAACTTCTCAGTATGATCTCTGTAATTATCGTCAACTATAATTCTGCGCATTTTATAAAAAGGGCGGTCGAGTCCGTTTTTCGGGAGAATGAAAATGTGGAAGTCTTTATTGTGGATAATACCTCGACCTCTGAAGAGCGGGAATATTTACACAATACATTCGACGCAGAGAAAGTGAACCTGATTTTGAATGAAAGCAACGTCGGATTTGCCCGGGCATGCAATCAGGCATTTTCCCGGTCCCGGGGCGAATTTATTTTTTTGCTCAATCCGGATGCATACGTTATCCCTCCCTGCCTCGGGATACTGAAAGAATTCATGCAGGACACACCCCGCGCCGGTTCCGTGTCCCCGCTCCTTTACTGGGATGATGCCATGACATATCTCTTCCCGGATTCCTTCCCTCCCTCGCCCGTTCAGGATTTCTACAGGAAATTATCCGGGATATCGCCTTCTTTTGGATACCTCTATAGTCAATGCGGGAAGAGAAGAAATCTCAGGCTCTGGAGGTCGTCGTCACCCGTGAAAGTCAAGAATCTTTCCGGCGGTACGGTCATGTTAAGGAGAAGCGCAATTGAAGATGCGGGCGGTCTTTTTGATGAGCGGTTTTTCCTGTTTTATGAGGATAACGACCTGTTTCTCAGACTGAGAAGAGCGGGATACAGCCTCTACTTTGTCCCATATGCAAAAGCCGTACACAGGTATGAGCATTCGGCCCTGAAACTCGATATTATGGCCGGAAGCCGGGAGCTTTATTACAAAAAACATTTCAGCAATCATCTTATACGACGTATATCCGCTTACCTGCCTGACTCTTGCGCAAGAACAGAATATACCGATGCCGGAACCTGGAACACCCCGCCGTCATTTTCGGTACCGTTTGAGTTAAGCGACGGGTATCTCTTTGAATGGAGTCCCAATCATCTCTTTATCCCTTCGGTCGGTTTTTTCGGGAAGGGTGAGACCTTTATTTTTTCGGAAGAGGTATGGCATTCTTTAGATAGCGGCGAGTATTACAGCAGGTTCTCAGACGTTAAAAAATTGTTTTCCCGCAACAGGCCCCTCATCTGGAGAAAAATATAGATCATGAAGACAACCGGGAATCCGGCATTGTATTACACGAAAACTCTGCTCAGAGGCGGTGCCTTTTATGCCTAAGGCGAATTCTGTTCGTCTTCCCGAACCGTTCTGTTATTACAAGATGATCCTGAAAAGCGACCATCTCCATTTCGGTCTCTGGCGGGAGAACAATTCTCATTTGTCCATGGAAGAGGCGCAGGAGGCCATGTTCGAATATCTTCTCTCTTTTTTCCCGCAGCCGCCTGCAGAGGTCCTCGATGTCGGTTGCGGGCTTGGTCTTTCCGCCTGCTTAATGTCTCAGAAAGGCTATAAGGTTACAGCAATAGCCCCGTCTCCCGAGATGATACAGTACGCTCAACAGACATATGGCGGTAGTGGGGTTAAATTCAAAGTGCTCGGCTTTTTTGATGAGGATGAAGACGTTTTTACCCGGAAGCGATACGATATCCTCTTATTTCAGGAATCTTCACAATATGTCAGCCCTCTCGATGACGTCTTGGAAAAAGCGCGGCGACTGCTGAAGGACAACGGCTTTTTGATCATCGGCGACGAGATATGCTATGACGAATCGATCAAAACGGAAACGGCCGTTCATCTGTCGAGAGACTTCACGGTTTCCCTTGCCGAACACGGTTTTCGTATTGTGGAGAATAGGAGGATCGGGAAGGAAATATTCCCAACCTACGACTTTGTTATCCGGGAATTGACGAAAAATCAAAACAGAATAATGACTGAATGTCAGAAGAAGGATTCTGCGGGGATTGATTTTTTTATCGATGGATGGAAAAGGCAGAAGGATTGGAATTTGCAGGGGAAGACCGGATATGAGATATTTGTGGCGAGGAAAGACCGCTTTTCGGTTAAGCCGTATTCGGCGGGTGATGAGAGCAGGATTCTCCCCGTCTTTAACGAAGTATTCGGCGTACCGAGAACTCCCGGACACTGGAATTGGAAATTTAGAGATAACCCATATGGGTCTTATAAGATTTCCGAAACCTTTTCGGAAGACGGCAGACTCGTCGCGCATTATGCCGGATATCCTGTTCCCTTTTATTGCGATGTGTGCGGCACACCCCGGACATTTCTCTCCCTGCAGATAGGAGACACATTGACACGGCCCGAAGTCCGTCACATAGGCCGCGGGAAGACAAGCATTATCTCCAGGTCGGCTCAGCATTTTTACGCCAAATACTGTGAGACTGTTCCTTTTACCTATGGATTCAATACCGGCACGATAAAAAAGTTCGGGGAAAGATTTCTTGGATATCAGTACATAGCCCCGATTCCTTACAGAATAAAAAAAATTACGACCCCTTCTCTCTTGCGCTATTCGTTATTTAATAAAATATTCGCCCGATACCGTGTCAGGATGATTAATTCTTTCGATGATGCATTTGATTCTCTGTTTGCGAGGACTGCCGCATCCTACAATTTTCTGGTAAGAAGAGAATCCGGTTATCTCACATGGAGATATCGTGATTGTCCGGATAAAGATTATCTGATGCTGTCCGTGCACAATGAAACGGGAAGACTCGTCGGATGGAGCATTTTCCTCCTGAAAGATAAGCATTTGATATGGGGTGATGCGCTCTTCGACAAAGAATATCCTGAAGCTGCCGGGTATCTTTTGAACTATGTTCTGAGCACATCCTTCTGCAGAGGCGTTGAGAGAATAGAAGGATGGTTTTCGAAAAACCCTGTGTGGTGGAATGGGATACTTGACAGACTTGGATTCGGGTTAACGACCGAACCTAATAATCTATTCCCGTGCTTTTACATATTAAAGGACGACGACACGCTGGCAAAGTTACGCAACTATTTTTATTACACTATGGGAGACAGCGACCTTTTTTAACCGGGAAAATGCGGGGGGCGATATGAGAATTTTTTCCGCACATGAGCCTCCCTATTTTATTTGTAAATGCAATTTTTGGCTTAATTTGCATAAACATTTTTTGTTATAATAGAGATATGTTTTTTATTAAAACCATATCCCGCTTAGCTATGGTACTGCGGAAGTGTCTGCTCGTTACCGTCATAGGGATACTCGCCTGGAACTTCGTCCCCGGTTTTATCAGCTCGAAAGAGGCCTTTGCAACCCTTGGCAAAGCCGATAAGGTGGTCGTCATCAAAAGCAAGAGGCTTTTAATGCTCCTTAACGAAGGGGATATCCTCAAGATATACCGGGTTTCCCTCGGGAAGCAGCCCAATGGGCATAAAATAAAGGCCGGAGATAAAAGAACGCCGGAAGGCAGTTATACCCTGGATTCGAGGAATGTCGAGAGCAAGTTCCACCTTGCTCTCCATATATCTTATCCGAACGAATCAGATATCCGGAATGCCCATAAATTTGGTGTCCGGCCGGGCGGGGATATTATGATACACGGTTTGTCCGATAAGATGAAGAAATTGGGAAAGCTGCACAGAACCTCGGACTGGACCGACGGCTGCATTGCAGTAACAAATTCTGAAATTGAAGAAATCTGGAAGCTTGTGCCTGACGGCACGCCTATAGAGATCAAACCTTAAAAAAGTGCATCAGTAGTCTATTATATCCCTGAGAATGTCCGCCCGTTCCGTATCGATATCTCTGAGAGTTATGTATTGTTCGAAAGCTGCATTTCTGTTTCCCATAAGAAAATATGCAAGGCCGAGATTGAATTGCGCCGATGCATCGCGTGGATCTATATCTATCGCTTTTTTAAAGGTATCGACAGCCATTGAATATGCACCGCGGATTATATATGTGGTCCCAAGCTTGTTATATGCCGATAAAACATAGGGATTTACCTGCAGCGCCTGCTTTAATATCTCGATTGCATCGGTATATCTGCCAATCTTGTAATAGACAACACTGAGGTTTATATATGCATCCGGGTTTCCGGGGTCCAGGCGCAAAGACTCTTTATATGCCTTTATTGCTGCATCGTACGTATTTGAGCTCTCATAATTACATCCGAGCAGAAAATATTCTTCCGCATTCCGCGGCGTGCTCTCTCTGTTCCTCTCTGTCCGGGTTTCCATCTTAAGCATTGCGGACGAGGCTTTCTGTTTCCGATACTTTTCGATCTGTTTTAAAATATCTCCCGGAAGAGACGCCATATGCTTCTTCTTCTGTTTTGAGGTCATGACAACAACCGCTCCTATGGTCTCGCCTCTCATATTGAATACAGGACTTCCGCTTTCCGGCAAAGTCACGGGAACGGAAATTTGCATGAGGCTTCCGCGTTTTACAACATCCGTAACAATGCCCTCCGAGACTGCCTTTTTAGATTCGAGAGAACCCCGGACAACAACAATCTTTTCTCCCTTTTTCGGGGTATACACCGGGTTCAGCCTGACTTTCGGAAGCTGGTCGGCCTCTATTTTAATCAGGGCAAGATTGTTCTCGCATCTCTTCGAAATGAGGTCCTCAAGATGGTATTGGCCGCCTCCGGCAATTTCGATTTTCATCATATTTGCAGCTTTTTCGAACCATTTCGAGACAACCCTGCAATTTGTTGCGATGATTCCATCCTCTGAGACAATAAAACCCTTTGCCGAAGCGAGATGCCTGCCGCTCCTGTCGTCGATATAGATGGTGACAACCGCTCCCTGCTGTTTTAATATGGTGTCAGGGACTTTGGCGTCGGCGTGCAACGCAATGAGGAACGCAACGAATACCGTGAAAACGGAAAAACCCGCACGTAAAAATTTCTTCACTCAGCCATCCCTTTGATATCGCATTAATTCATTATTATAACCAATATATTCTTTGAAATTAACAGATTTTGACCGAAGAGTGCAGGAGGACCGCATGAAATCGTGGGAGGACAATATCTATTTTGTACTCGGTGAGCACATTTTATCGGCAGGGCAGGGCTGACCAAGTGGGAACTGAAGATGCTGCACGGGATATGTTCGCAGGTGGCTAAGAGGATAAAGAGAAATCATTGACAACAGGTGCAAGTTGAGTTGGGACCCGGCAGGGTGTTATTAAAGGCAAGAGCCGAAAGTGCTATTATATTTGAATGGATTCAATGCAAAGGGGATTGAGATGAGGCAGGCTAAGCCCGGAGACACAGTCAGGGTACATTATGCTGGCAGGCTGGAAAGCGGAAGGATATTCGAGACTTCGGCGGACTGCGGACCCCTGCAGTTTACTATAGGCAAATGTGAAGTCCTGCCGGGCTTCGAGCAGTCGGTAATCGGTATGAGCCCCGGTGAAACGAAAGGGGTCGGCATTCCCGCTGATCAGGCATACGGACCCTATTTAAGGGGAAAAGTGAAAAGGATAGGCCGCAGTCAATTCCCCGATGAAATGAAACCGGAAATAGGCATGCATTTCGAAATCGGGGAGGAGGGTGGTCCTCTGGTTATCTACCGGGTGATTGAGATTACCGATACCACCGTGACGCTCGATTCCAACCACCCCCTGGCGGGAAAGGATCTGATATTCGATATCAAGCTTCTGGAGATTCTGTAATGCGAACCTGGAACAGGCTTGAAGCGGTGTCGTTTTAAATCCGATATGACTGTTTGGACCATCGTTGCCAGGGCAGAAGACACAGGCGAAAGGATCGACACATTCCTTGCCGGGAAAACCGGCATTACCCGTTCACAGATTCAAAAGCTTATGGAAAAAGGCGATATCATCGTGAATGAGAATGTCGTTTCCCAGAATTACAGGGTGAAAATAAATGATATCGCAGTCGTAGATATGGCCGAAAAAGAAGAAGGCGGACTTTTACCGGAACCCATACCGCTTGATATCCTTTACGAAGACGAAGATGTAGTAGTGGTAAACAAACCAGCGGGTATGGTCGTCTATCCTGCTGCCGGACATTACGGCGGCACCTTAATGAACGCCCTTGCACACCACTGCAAGAGGCTTGCCGCGACAGGAGGCCCTTTAAGACCCGGCGTAGTACACAGGCTTGATAAGGACACATCGGGAACTTTGGTAGTGGCCCTGACCGATAAAGCCTATTATGACCTTGCCGGGCAGTTCAGCCAGAGGACAATAAACAGGAGATACGTTGCTCTTGTCTACGGCAACATGAAGGAAGATGAAGGGGAGATATCATCGAAGATCGGCCGTTCTGTATCCGACCGCAAGAAGATGTCCACCCGGGTGAAGAACGGGAAGGAAGCGCATACTAGATGGAAAGTACTCAGGCGGCTTGGCGGGGTCACGCTTGTCGAGGTGAAACTGGGCACGGGCAGAACCCACCAGATACGCGTGCACTTTGCCTCAATAGGACATCCGGTGCTGGGTGACAGGACGTACGGGAAGAAGATAGAGATAGAGACAGAGAAAAAAAAGAAGAGAATTTCGTTCCCGCGACAGATGCTGCATGCGGAATTATTAGGGTTTACCCATCCGGTTACAGGCGTATATCTCGAATTCTCGAGCCCTCTGCCCGGGGACATGAGTGGAAAAATCGAGGAACTGCAGACTGTATCTAACCCACATTCATGAAATAGGAGATAACACGTCGGGGATAGAGTATTTGGGCTCTTTCGACCATTGAGACGGGGTTCGCTGTGCATAATCCGGGATAGCCCGGTTACTTCTAAATTTTTGGATTGTTAATCCCCGAAAGATATCCCGAGTGAGCGCGCAGTCCGGATTATATCGGAGTCCATCTGCACCGATTTCATCTGGCCGATAGCTTCTTCAATGGGCACAGGCACTATCTCACCGGACTGAAGTGCGGCCATCATGCCGAACATCCCTGCTTCCACAAACCTCACCGCTGCGGCGCCGAATCTCAATGAAAGCAGTCTGTCGAACGTGGTAGGTGCGCCTCCCCTCTGGAGGTGGCCGAGTACGATGTCCCTTGTTTCTTTTCCGATTCTTTTCCGGATCTCTTCCGAGACTTTTTTCCCGATGCCGCCGAGTCTTACCTCACCCCCGGCTCTCCCGCCTTCGACAACGGTGAAATCGCCGCCGACCGGCTTGGCGCCTTCTGCTACAACGACAATAGCATAGTCCTTGTCGAGAAGGGTGAGCTGCCTTATCTTATTGCAGACATTTTCGATATTAAACGGTATCTCGGGAATGAGGATAACGTCGGCAGAACCCGATATACCGGAATGCAATGCTATCCAGCCGACAAACCGGCCCATCACTTCAACCACCATAACCCTGTCATGGGATCTTGCAGTGGTATGAAGCTTGTCGATCGCCTCGGTAGCCGTGTTTACCGCGGTATCGAACCCGAAGGTCACTTCCGTGGAACCGATGTCGTTGTCTATGGTTTTTGGAACGCCGATGACGGGCATGCCTTTTTTCATGAATCTCTCTGCAATGCGAAGGCTTCCGTCGCCGCCGATGGCGATGAGCGCGTTGAACCCCAATGCCCTGAAGTTCGAATATATGGAGTCCGATATATCGGTTAAAATGTGGCCTCCGTCATGTTTTTCGACCCTAAAATTGAAAGGGTCGCCTTTTATTGCCGTTCCGAGAATTGTACCGCCGATATTCGTGATGTCCCATACCGATTCCGGGGTCAGGCGGACTATCTGTTTTGTATCAATGAGACCCCTGTATCCGTATTTGATCCCGTAGACCTCCCATCCCTTCCGATGTGCGGCAAGGACGATCCCCCTGATGACAGCATTCAGTCCGGGAGCATCCCCTCCGCCTGTGTTTACCGCTATCTTCATTTTATAACCTCCACAGCCTCTTTTTTGGAAACCCTCGGAGGAGGATTTGGTATCCTGGACGGATAACCGACAGGAACGATTGCAACAGGTCTCAGGTGTTTCGGCATACCCAGAATCTTCACGACCTCTTCCTCCCGGAATGCGCCGACCCATGCGGAACCGAGTCCGTTTTCATACGCAACGAGCATCATGCCCATTATGCTCAGCGCTACATCCTGAATCGAATACAGGTGAACACCGCGTTCTCCGTATTTGAAGGATATCCGGCTGTCGGTACAGCCGACAATTACCAGCGGCGCTTCCCCGATGAAATTCTGGTTCAAGGCTGCTGCAGCGAGCCTTTTCCTGGTCTTCTCGTCCTTCACAAAATAGAATTTCCGTGCCTGCAGATTTCCTGCGCTCGGCGCCCATATCAGTGCTTCCATCAGTTTGTCAATGAGTCCCTCCGGAATATTTCTCTTCTGAAAGTCCCGGACACTTCTGCGTTCTTTGACTGCTCTTAAGATGTCCATGTCTATCAATCCCGTGATTCGTGACCGGTAATTCGTGATTCGTTCGTAATGGACAAGAGGTTACTGCCGGTCACTGCCTTTTCATGGTTTCCGGTATTCCACAAACTTCCCGTTTTTTGTGACCCAGACAACATACGGCGAAACAGTTACATCTCCCTTTTCATCGAACCGTATGTTCCCGAGGGCGGCGCTGAATTCCATGGAGTGCAACTTTTCGGTAATCGCCCTGCCGTCGGCAGAGCCGGCTTCCTTTATGGCAGCCAGAAGTATATTGGCTGCATCATATGCATAGATCGAATACGGTCCGGTTTCTCCGTACTTCGACCGGTACTTTTCGATAAACCCTTTTGCCGAAGGTATATTCCTGGGGTCGGGGCTGAATGTGAGGTAAGTGCCCTCCGCAGCGGAGACACCTGCAATCTCGATGAACTTGGGGTCTATAGTCCCGTCACCACTCATGAAGTTGACGTTCAAGCCGATCTCTTTGGCCTGTTTGACGAGAAGCCCTGCCTCAGGATAGATGCCGCCGAAAAAAATCAACTGAGGGTTTCTGGCCTTTACCGCAGTCAGAACCGTCTTGAAGTCTTTGTCCCCCTGAACAATGCTACCGTAGAAGACCACATTTGCCTCACTGCGGAGGAACTTCCTGAACTCGTCCGCGAGGCCTTGTCCATAAGTCGTCTTGTCATGCAGAACCGCTACATTTTTCAGCTTCAGATAGTTGATTACAAAATCAGCCCCGACTCTTCCCTGCTGATCGTCCCTTCCGCATACCCTGAAAACCCCCCTGTACCCCTTCTCCGTAAGCTGAGGATTTGTCGAGCCGGGAGTGATCATGGGGATACCCGCCCTGTTGTAGACATCTGATGCAGGGATGGAACAGCTTGAATTGAAATGTCCGACAACCCCGGCTACGCCGTCATTCACCATCTTGTTTGCCAGTGAGACAGCCTGCTTAGGGTCATGCTGGTCATCGCTGATTATCATTTCGATCTTTTTGCCGAGGACGCCGCCTTTACCGTTCCATTCTTCTACGGCAAGGGAGGCGCCGTTTTTAAAGTCCATGCCCATCTTTGCCTGGTCTCCTGTCATGGGGCCGGCAATACCGATCCTGATGACGTCTTCTTTTTTCTGACAGCCGAATGAGAAAAGAAAGAGAATTAATAGGAACAATATAACCTTTTTCAAGCCAACCTCCGGATACTACTTACTCTAATCACCCTCATGTGAATTTATAATACTCAAAAACCTTTCTGCATTTTCCTCAATATCGCCGCATAGTATCGCGGAAGCAACAGCAACCGCATCCGCTCCTGTCTTGAGGACGGCTGTCACCTTCTCCGGACTTATCCCGCCTATTGCAACCACCGGAATGTTCACCAGCCTTTTGATTCCGGCGAGCATTTCAATCCCCACGGGGCTTCCCGCCTCTTTTGTCTTTGTAAGGAATACAGGTCCGAAGCCGATATAGTCGGCTCCGCCGCTTTCGGCATCTTTTGCCTGTTCTAAAGTATGTGTTGAGATGCCGATAATCCGGTTCTTACCCATAATCTTCCGCGCTTCCCTCAACGGCAGGTCATCCTGTCCCAGGTGTACGCCGTCTGCACGGACTGCAAGTGCGATATCCGGATGGTCATTCACAACCAGGACAGCGTTATGGTTGCCGGTTATTTCCCTGAGCCTCAGCGCTTCTTCGAAGATTTCTCTTCTTGAGCTTTCCTTGTCCCTCAACTGTATCCATTTCACCCCGGCCTTCAGCGCCCTTAGTGTCATATCTTTATATGAGAGCCTGCAGGCCCTGCGATCGGTGATGAAGCAAAGGCCGCTCAAATACATAGGGGTAACTATTGTCCCTGATTAAGGGGGTTTATCTTTTCGACGAAGTGCGTAGTAAAATTGCCGCTTACAAAATCCGGGTTATTCAGTACTCTCTTGTGGAAGGGGATAGTTGTATTCACACCCTCGATAATAAACTCATCGAGCGCTCTTTTCATCTTTGCTATTGCCTCCGGACGGTCTTTGCCGTGCACGATCAGCTTGGCTATCAGGGAATCATAATGCGAGGGAATGACATATCCGCTGTAAATTGCGGTATCCACTCTCACGCCGGGGCCACCCGGAAGCGAAAGGAAAGTGATCTTTCCCGGTGAGGGAATGAACCGTTCGGGGTCTTCCGCATTGATCCTGCACTCGATGGCGTGGCCTGTCTGTTTTATCTGGTTTTGTTTGTATCCGAGCGGCAGCCCCGCGGCAAGTTTTATCTGCTCTTTTATAATGTCGATTCCTGTAACAGCCTCTGTAACAGGATGCTCCACCTGTATGCGCGTATTTATCTCGATGAAATAGATGTTCCCTTTCGAGTCGACTATAAACTCTACCGTACCGACATTGCGGTATTTAATCGCACGGGCGGCTTTTACGCCCAGTTCCCCGATTCTCTTCTTGAACTTTTCCGTTGAAGAAATCGGTGAGGGCGACTCTTCAATGAGTTTCTGGTGACGTCTCTGAATAGAACAGTCCCTTTCGTTAAGATGGACCGTGTTTCCCTTGTTGTCGGCCATGATCTGGACCTCAATGTGCCTCATCTCAGGGATGTATTCTTCGATATAGATTTCGCTGTTTCCGAATGCGGTCAATGCCTCCCGCTGCGCCATATAGAAAGCCTGGTCGAGGTCCTTTTCTTCTTTCACGACCTTCATGCCGTGACCTCCTCCGCCGGCGGAAGCCTTGAGCACAATGGGGAAACCGATCTTTTTTGCGGTCTTCATGGCTATCTCTTCATTCGGCACAGGACCGTCGCTGCCGGATACGACCGGCACCCCTTTTCTCCTCATTATCTGGCGTGCTTTGGCCTTGTCTCCCCCAAGCCGTATATTCTCGGAGGTAGGTCCGATAAACGTGATACCGGATGTTGTGCATGCCTCGGCAAAATGATGGTTTTCAGAAAGGAAACCATATCCCGGATGGATTGCGTCGGAATCCGTTATCTCTGCGGAGCTCAATAAAGCCGGAATATTCAGGTAACTCTGCGTTACATTTGCGGGACCGATACAGACGGATTCGTCTGCAAGCCGGATATGGAGGGAATCCTTGTCTATCTCAGAATAGACCGCGACAGTCTTGATCCCGAGTTCTTTGCAGGCCCGGATAATCCTTACGGCAATTTCGCCGCGGTTGGCTATAAGGACTTTCTTGAAAAGTTTCATCAAACTTTATTGCTCCAAAAAAAGGGACGTTAAACGGTTTATATTCCGGCAAGTCGTTATTTTTGTCATAAACCGGCTATTTTATGCCGGTTCTATAAGGAAGAGCGGTTCGCCGTACTCGACAGGCTGTCCGTTTTCCACCAGTATTTTCATAACAATGCCGTCGATGTCGCTTTCGATCTCGTTCATAAGCTTCATCGCTTCAACAATACAAAGGACCTGGCCTTTAACGACTTTTGCTCCTATTTCCACAAAAGGCGGGGCCTCGGGCGTAGGCGACCTGTAGAAGGTGCCTACGATAGGAGAGGTTATAGTGATGAGTCTTTGCGCCTCATCCTCTGTCTCGGCTACTATCTTTTCCTGGAAAGCCGCCCGCTCGTGACCGGCCATTTCAAGATGGGACAATATCTTTTCCCTCTTGATCTTAACCTTGGTGCCCTCTTTTTCTATCTGAAGTTCGGTAACGTCTGTTTCCTTGAGAAGCTCGATGAGCTCTTTTAATTCCTCAAGTTCCATTATTTTACCCTTTCTATATATTCCGATGTCCTTGTGTCCACTTTAATGATATCGCCTTCATTTATATGAAAGGGGACTTTTACTACAGCCCCTGTTTCTAAAGTAGCCGGTTTCCCGCCTCCTGAAGCAGTATCTCCCCTGAACCCCGCAGGATCGGTCTTCGCAACAGCAAGCTCGACAAAGGTAGGGAGTTCGACGCTGATCGGCATGTCTTTATGATAAAGTATCTTCACAGTCATGTTTTCCTTCAGAAAATTCCTTGTCTCACCCAGCTGGGAAGGGTTGAGAGGTATCTGTTCATATGTCTCCATATCCATAAAATAATAGTGCCCGTCCTGGGTATAGAGGTACTGCATGGACTTCTCTTCGAGTCCCGGCCGCTCCAGTTTCTCTCCTGATCTGAATGTTTCCTCGAGTACGGCGCCGGTTTTAAGGTTCTTCATTTTTGTCCTGACAATTGCTCCGCCCCGGCCCATCTTCACGTGCTGAAAGTCTACGATCTCGCAGGGTTCGCCCTTGAACTCCACTTTGAGACCTTTCCTGAAATCGCTTGTAGAAATCAAACCGGATCCCTCCTTGTTAAAGTGCTATATTTTAGCATTTTCCGCAATTTTTTCCATCAAATATGCCTTTCAACACGAATCCGATACCCATCCAACATCCCCTGCAGCTACCGGAACCCCGCCTGTTACCGAATGATTATGTCCTGCTGTATTTTTTCTTGACACAGAGCGAAAAATATGTAACTCTACGGGCAATTATTTTTCATTAAGGAGGGGAACAATGAAAAAACGTATTTGTCGCCGGATGTGTGTTGTCCTCATGATGGTCTGTATTTCTTTCATCGCTTCAGGTTCTGCTTCTGGCGCCGGGTTCGCATTGGTCGAACAAAGCGTGAGCGGTTTGGGCAATGCCTATGCAGGCGGCGCCGCAAGCGCGGAGGACGCTACGACAATTTTCTATAACCCCGCGGGCATGACCCGTCTTAATAATAATCAGCTTATTATCGGGGCGCATGTTATTGTGCCGACTGTGGAGTTCCATAATGAAGGCTCGACTCACGTAACAGGCGCACCGCTTACCGGCGGCAACGGAGGCGACGCAGGTGTCACGAAAGTAGTTCCGAATTTTTATTACAGCAGAAAACTCAGCGACCGGTTTGCACTGGGATTGGGCATCAACTCACCGGTCGGCCTTGCTACCGAGTACAACGACGGTTGGGTAGGCCGTTACCACGCTATCAGGTCGGACCTCATCTCCATCAATATCAATCCGTCCTTTGCATATAAGATTACCGATCAATTGAGCATCGGCGCAGGGGTGAGCGCACAATATATAGATGTGGAACTTACCAACGCCATTGATTTCGGCACTATCGGTTTTCTCAAAGGTATTCCGGGACTTTTGCCTCAAGGCAGCGACGGGACTGTTGCTCTTGAAGGGAACAGCTGGGGGTTCGGTTTTAATGTCGGCCTGCTGTATGAGTTCACCAGGGATACGCGGGTCGGCGTTGCCTACCGGTCTGCTATAGATCAGGAACTGGAAGGCAAGGCTGATTTCAAGAAAGTTCCTGCAACTCTGCGGTCTACTTTCCGTGATGATGACGTTTCATCGGATATCACGTTCCCTGACAGCCTGTCGGTCAGTTTCTTCCATCAGTTCAACCCGCAGTGGATGGTTATGGCCGATTTTACCTGGACGGACTGGCGGCATTTCAAGGAGCTGGTGGTGAAATTCAAGAATGATACACCTCCTTCAATCACAACCGAACACTGGCAGGACAGCTACCGCACTTCAGTCGGGGTGACCTATGCCCCCGATGACAATTGGAAATTAAGGGCCGGTACCGCTTATGACACATCCGCAGTGCCGGATAAAGAACACCGCACCCCGCGTATTCCCGACAGCGACCGCATCTGGACTGCCCTGGGCCTCGGATACAGGATTTCGAACGCAGTGAGCTTTGATATAGGTTATGCGCATCTGTTTGTCAACGATCCGGAGATTGATAAGAAGCCCGTGGGCGAAGACCTGCTCAGAGGTGGATTGAAGGGCACATTCGACGCCGATATCGATATTATAAGCGCACAGCTCAATATAGCTTTTTAGACAGGATTATTCATAAACTATGTTTAACACGCCAGGACATAATATTTTCGCTCATTCCGGGTCTTCGACCTGCGTGGGTTAGGATGCTTCTCCATCAGCATTTTGTAAAGATTGCGAAGAGGTACGGTCAAAAGCTGGCCTTTATCGACCGTACCTCCGACAAAAAACTGACCTATACGAAATCCCTTATCGCCTCTATTATTATTTCGGAAAAGATCAGGAAACACGATGAGGGGTTTATCGGGGTAATGATCCCTACCTCTGCCGGCTGTGCCCTCACGGTTCTCGGTACCCTGATGAGCGGCAAGACGCCGGTGATGATAAACTACTCGACCGGCGCCGCATACAACGCCATATACGCTCAAAAGAAATGCAATTTTAAGACTATCATTACCTCAAAGGCTTTGCTCGAAAAAATCAATTGCCCTGTCGTCGAAGGCATGGTATTTGTCGAAGATTTGATGGAGACCATAACAATCCGTGATAAACTAAGGGCTGCGATCATCGCAAAACTGCCGTTGCCTCTGCTCTCCAGGATGGTTCACGCCGGACATGAGGATGATAACCTGGTCATACTGCTCACAAGCGGAAGCGAAAAAGACCCCAAGGCCGTACAGTTGACGCACCGGAATATATCTTCGAATATCAGGAGTTTCAGCAGGGTCATGAAGATGTACGACAGTGACGTTATGCTCGCAAATCTGCCTTACTTCCACGTCTTCGGCCTCACTGTGAACCTCTGGACGCCCTTGTACTTCGGCATGACAATCGTAACGTATGCCAACCCGCTCGATTATAAGATGATCTGTACTGTTTTGCGGGAGGAGCAGCCTACAGTCATGGTCGGAACCCCGAGTTTTCTGTCCGGCTACCTCCGCAAATCAGGCCAGGATGATTTCAAGAGCGTTCGCCTTATAGTCAGCGGAGCCGACAAATGTCCTGACGCCCTCAGGAAGGAATTCCTTGAAAAGCACGGTATAACCCTCTATGAGGGCTACGGTGCGACGGAAACCTCACCGGTGATTTCGACAAACACGCCGGAGTACAACAAGCCCGGAAGCGTCGGCAAAGTGCTTCCCGGCGTCAGGGTGCGTATCGAAAATTACGAGTCCGGCAAGGAATGCAGGGCAGGGGAGGTCGGCCGTATTCTCGTGGAGGGCGACCTGGTGATGAAGGGCTATCTGGACGATTTCGAGGAGACCTCGATGCGCATACGGCACGGCTGGTACGATACCGGCGACATGGGTTTTCTCGATAAGGACGGGTTTCTCTGGCATGCGGGAAGGTTAAAGAGATTCGTAAAGATCGGCGGGGAAATGGTCTCTCTGGTCAAAGTAGAGGACGTATTGCAGAAACTCCTTCCCGAAGGGGTGTCCTGTTCTGTTGTAGAGATACCTGATGCCCTGAAAGGAGTAAGAATAATCGCAGCTGTTACGCAGAAGGTCGATGAAAAAAAGATACTCATGCAGATGTCGGAGCAGCTCCCGAATATATCCCTTCCAAAACAGTTCATCGTAATAGAAGAGTTTCCCAGGATGGGCAGCGGAAAGACGGATTTCCGGGGTGTTGCCGAAATGATCCAGACAATCGTCAGGTCGAAAACGGCAGGACTCGAGTAGGGTTTCGGAATAAGTCTTGTGCTACAGGATTTCTAGTTTCTTCGGCAGGGAAGTCAGGACACCCGCTTTTTTTTCTTCAACTACTACCATATCTTCAATCCGTATTCCCCCTAAGCCGGGAATATAAATGCCAGGTTCGACTGTAAAGACCATGTTCCTTTCAACGGGGGCACTGTGGTTCCAGGTTATGCGGGGTGACTCGTGCACCTGCATGCCGACGCCGTGGCCTGTACCATGGCCAAAAAATTCGCCGTATCCCGCCCTGCTGATTACGTCTCTGGCAGTGGCGTCTATCAGCCCGGATTCGATGCCCGGTGCAATGCGCAGGATGGCGCTTTTGTTTGCCGTCAAAACGAGATTATATAATCTCTTTTTTCTGACGGCATCACTGCCCCCTCCCAAAAGAAATGTCCGCGTCATATCGGAATAATAGCCTCCTGCCTCTCCGCCCCAGTCTATGATGACGGTGTCCCCTTTATTCAATCTCTTTTCACCCGGTCTTGCATGCGGCATCGCTGAATTCGGGCCTGACGCAACGATGATATCGAACGGAATGCAGCTGCATCCCTTTTTCTTTAATGCTGCTTCGAGTCTCGTGGCTATCGCCTCCTCTTTTACCCCCGGCTTTATATATGGTTTTACTTCGAGGAAGGCGCCCTCTGCGCGCATTACCGCTTCCCTGATTATACTTATCTCATGCACGTCCTTCATCAGCCTCAGTTTCTCTATAATTCCTTCGGCAGCGGTTATGCCGGTTTTCATTCCGGACAACCTCCTGAAAAAACCATACGGAACAGAAGATTCGACACCGAGTTTCCTGATACCCGCCTTTCTGCACAGAGTCCGTATGGTCTCTATCCTGTCGCCTTTCTCGATTATGACGTCCCAACCCCGCACCTCTTTTCCCGACTGCTCCCCGTACCGGAAATCGGTGACAAAAAAAAGGTCTTGCGCGGTTACGATAAGAAAACCGGAAGAACCGGTAAACCCGGAAAGATAACGGATGTTCGTCATATCAGCCACGAGGAAACCGTCAAGCCTCTTCTTCCTGATGGTTTCCCTTATACTGACAATACGTGATGAGTACAGCGCAACAGGTGTTTTTATCATAATATTGCTGTGAGACGTGTTATTTCTCTGGAAGGATGTTCTTGGCGGCCCTTAAGGCGAGGAGGTAGCTTTCTGTGCCGAAGCCGCTTATCTGGCCGGCTGCAACCTCTGCGACAAAGGACTTCCTCCTGAATTCTTCCCTCTTGTGGATGTTGGATAAATGCACTTCTATAGCGGGCTTGTCCACTGCGGCAATAGCATCTCTTATAGCCACACTCGTATGGGTATAGGCAGCGGGATTGATCACCAATACATCGTAATCACCTTTTTGGATATAATCCAGAATCTCCCCTTCGCTGTTGAGCTGGACTGCCTTTGCCTTAATGCCGAGTTCGGATGCGACGGCGGCAATCGCCTTGTTTATTTCTTTGAGGGATTTCGTGCCGTAGACCGCTGTCTCTCTTTTCCCGAGGAGGTTGAGGTTGGGACCATGAATAACTAATACTTTCATCGAGGAAATAATCCCGGATGCCTTCAGAATTCCGCTTCCAGTTTCGGGACAGCGGTTTTCAGGATAAATCTTCCCTTCCCGTAATTGCCGTCGGGTTTAATCACAAGGGCAAGATAATAGTCGGCATTTATTTTTCGCATGATAATGCCGCATCTGTCTGATATGATCGAAAACTCTCTGGCCTCACCGAGCCCCAGGTTGTCTGCAGCAAGCCCTACGTCTTTGATCATGGCCGATGCCTCTGCACTGAGTCCGGTGAGATCTACGAGCTTCTCCTGTATGAATTCCTGAACAGATATGCCGTCCTTGCCTATAACCATTGAGGAGACGGCGCCGTCCACCTTGTCTACCGTCTCTTTAAGGACTTCCAAAAAACTCATCACGCCTCTTCTTCACCGAGCCGAGAAACCCATCGAGTTTTGCTATAAGGTCTTCTTTGTCCTTGCCGAGGAGCCTCAACAGAGCTTTCAATTCTTCGGCACGCTGGATGATTTTTTTATCATCCGGGTTCAGAGCAAGAAGTTCCCTGTATATATTCATTGCCCCGGCATAGTCTTCCCGGAGGATATACCGGTCCGCATCCGCAATACTCAAGGCCTGCTGCGGTATATCAGGGATCCGAGTTTGCCGGAGAGCTTCAACCGGCTCTCCTGGAATGTCTTCAACGGATGACAATGCCTCTTCAGACAATTCCACGGCCTCGACCGGGGTACCTGACTCTTCTTCCTGTACGGGTTCCGGGCGTGATTTCCAAAGTGCCAAATCTTCTTCGCTGATCGAAACCGCCGGCGGTTCTTTCTCCGCTGCAGCCTCGTCTTCATCAGCCGTGTCTGACGATTCCCAGATTTCAAGGTCTTCTTCAGCGATGTTCAAGCCCGGCGATGCTTCCCCTCCCGGTGGCATTTCCCCTTCATGGGAGGTTGTTTCGGATACTGTTTTTTCCGGTTTGGCAGGCGGTTCAGGCGGAGGGCTTCCGGCTTCATCCTGGAGTGCCGAAAGGCTTGTGGAGGCAAGTTCATCCATAGGATTTAATGTTAATACCGTCTTGAATTCTTTTATTGATTTATCTTTCTGGCCGAGGTCCCTGTAAATCTCCGCAAGCTTCTTGTGTGCATATAAATTGTCCGGTATTGCGGCGATGACCTTCTCGAATTCGGTCTTGGCCTCATCGGGCATGCTTTTTTCGATATATATTTTACCGAGCGAAACCCGTGCGCTCAGATACCCTGGCTGTCTTTCAAGCCCCTGTAAGAGCACATCTATGGCTTCGTCGATCATCCCGGCTTTTTTGTATTCTTCAGCGAGAGGCACGAAGAGCTTTGAATTTGGATCTCTTGCTATCTTTTCTTTCAGTCTTTCGATTTCTTCCAGTGCCATGATATGACAAAATTTTCGATTAAATTAAGAAAAAAGTCAAGCTTTGATTTCGGCCATCCTGTCCAGCAGTGCGTCTGCAACTTCATCCTTACTCAAAAGCGGGAGTTCAGTATCCTTTATTTTGTCGATGATGACGACCTTATTCGTGTCTGTGTCGAATCCTGAACCTTCTTCGGTAATGTCGTTGAATACGATCATATCCATATTTTTTTCTCTCAGTTTCTTTTTCGCATTACCGACCTTTTTGCCTGTCTCCGCAGAAAAGCCGATGATAAAGGGTCTTTTTTCCATCCTGCCGATTTCGGAAAGGATATCGGGAGCCGGCTTCAGCCGCAAAAGGAATTCGCCTGATTTCCCGATCTTGTCATCGGACTTTTCCGCCGGCATGAAATCAGAGACCGCGGCAGACATGATCAGGACAGTGGAGAGCCGCAATTCCCTGAGGACGGCGCGAAACATGTCAAGCGAAGTGTCGGCGGAGATGAATTTAATCCCTCCGGGCCGTTGCAGAGGTGAGAATCCGCTTATTAAAGTAACCTCGGCTCCCCTCCTCAGTGCGGCCTCTGCGATTGCATATCCCATCTTGCCGGACGATCTGTTCGAGAGGAACCTGACAGGATCGAGATATTCTCTTGTAGGGCCTGCAGTCACGAGAATCCTTTCGTTTAAAAGGTCCTTTTCCGCAAATTGAAATTCTATCGCCCGGATAATATCCCGGACATCCGACATTCTCCCCATACCCTCTTCTCCGCAGGCCAGCGCGCCCTTTTCAGGCCCCACCCGGACGACTCCGCGGTCCATGAGGGTTTTTAAATTATTCTGTACCGCAGGGTTTTCGTACATCCTCCAGTTCATCGAAGGAGCGATAATCATCTTCCCCCGGAACGAGAGAATGCACGTGCTCAGAAGGTCGTCCGATATCCCGTTGGCAATTTTTGCGATTATGTTTGCTGTAGCGGGTGCTATAACAAGAATGCCCGAACGGGCTGGCAGGTCTATGTGAGCCATGGGGCTGCTGAAAAGGTCGGTATAAACTTTATTACCTGAGGCGATTTCGAGCGAGAGGGGTGTTACGAAATTCTTTGCCGCATCTGTCATCACAACCGTGACAGATGCGCCGTTTTCCGTCAGTCTCCGCGTAAGGTCTATGGTCTTGTAAGCCGCAACTCCGCCTGTAACTCCAAGGAGTACTGACTTATTCTTCAGCACCTTCCTCTCGTTTTTCGAAAAGACCTTCCAGGGCCTTCTTGTCCAGCGCTTCTTTTTCGTGGAGATACACTTTCAGATCCTTTTCGAATTCCGTCAGGTCTTCTCCGGTCATCTCGCGCTTCTTTTCTTCGAGGAGTTTCCGGTAATCGAATCTCTTGGTTTCTTCCTTCGCCTTTATGGCCTCCTCGCCTATCAGGAATTCAACGGCATTGCCGATTGTCTCTTCAAGGGCGACAGTGGAGACTTTTCTGGCCTTTGTCTTGACCTTGGGCTCGGCACCCACTGCGAGTTCTTTCGCCCTCTGCGCCGCTATCGCGATGATTCTGAATCTGCCGTCTATTTTAGACCTGTCGTATTCAATCGGCAGCGAAATAATATCCATTTTATTGTTCCTCCTGTTTAAAGAAACCCTCTTCTAACCAGAGGGGATTGATCATTTGAGCCCTGACCCTGCGTGAGAGTATAATCGCCTCGAGCTCCCTGAGTGCATTTTCAAGGACGTCGTTAATTATAACATAATCGTACCGCTGGTAACTTCTTATTTCCGATACCGCCCTCCTGAGCCTCTTTTCGATCTCTTCTTTTGCATCAGTCATCCTCTCTTCAAGCCGTTTTTTCAGTACCTCGAAGGAGGGCGGGAGTATAAAGACATACGTGCCTCCCTCGTATCTCTCCTTTATCTGCATCGCGCCCTGCGTGTCGATATCCAGAATCACGTCGTTGCCGGCCTCCATGAGCGCTTCCAGTCTTTTCCCGGATGTGCCGTATAATGCTCCGTGGACCTCCGCCCATTCGATGAATTCGCCTCTGCCGGCCATTGACAGGAAATCCTCCCTGCCGACGAAAGTGTAATCCACATCGCGGACTTCCCCCTTGCGCGGCTGTCTCGTAGTATATGAAACGGAAAATGCCAGCCCGGGCTGTGAAGAGACAAGTCTCCTGCACAAAGTCGTTTTGCCGGCGCCTGAAGGCGCAGAGACGACAAACAGACTGCCCCTACTCTTCTTCTGCTGCAAAAGATTCCTTTCCTTCAAAGAATCTCTGGGTGATCGTCTCGGCCTGAATGGCAGACAGTATGATATGGTTACTGTCCGTCACGATGATCGAGCGGGTGCGCCTTCCCTCGGTTGCGTCAACCAGCCGCCCGGCCTTCTTCGCCTCCTCGCGAAGTCTCTTCATCGGAGCGGAGCCGGGCGTAACGATTGCAACAACCTTTGAAGCGGCCACGACGTTGCCGAAACCTATATTTACGAGCACCGGACTGAGGTCGCCTTTTTTCATGGTTTATTCCCTCTATTGTAAATTTTGTATCTGTTCCCGGATCTTCTCTATCTCGGTTTTCATATCCACTACGAAATTCGCTATAGAATAATCGCCTGCCTTGCTGGAAAGGGTGTTCACTTCCCTGTTTATTTCCTGCACAAGGAAATCGAGTCTCTTGCCCACTGCACCGCCGGCCGTGAGAGTCTCCCTGAACTGCACCAAATGGTTTTCTATCCTGCTTGTCTCTTCGGATATATCAAGTTTCTCCGCCATAAGGGCAGCTTCCTGCAATATTCTGCTATTATCTATCATTTCCGCCTCAAGTATCAACTTCAGTCTTTCCGTTATCCTCTCCTTCCAGCGGTTGAGTGTTTCAGGCGCCAGCAGCTTTATCTTATCGTTCATATCATGCAGAAGTCCGAGCCTCCTCAGGATATCTTCCGCAAGGAATTTCCCTTCCTTTATCCTCATCTCTTCAAGATTCGAGATGGCTTCTTTAAATGCCGCATAAAGTTTGTCGATATCGAAATCCGGCTCTTTTCCCATGATTATTTCTCTGAACCCGGCGAGTGTCCTGATGTCAATTTCGCCGGTAATCGCAAGTGCTTCCTTCAAGTCCCTGAGGGACAGGTATATATTTTTGGCGATGTCCATGTTTATCCCGACAGGCGCCTGCTTCTCGCTGTTCATCGAGATCGAGATGTCGAATCTCCCTCTTTGAAACCTTTCCTTGAGGATATTTCTCAAGGGGATTTCGTACGGGCTGAGACAGGCAGGCACCTTCGCGGAAATATCGATGAACCTGTGGTTAAGGGAACGCACTTCGACCGCGAAATCGTTATTTGAGGCGCTGCCGAAACCCGTCATGCTCTGTATCATAATGTATAAACTATAGAAAAGTCGGACCATTAAGTCAAATAACCGGGAAATATGCATGGAAACATTCAAAGCTTAGTCCTCCGCCTCGTCTTCGGTCTCATCGGGGTTACCCGTGATTTTGATTCGGAAATCGCGCCATATCCGGCGCTGTCCGGCAGATCAAACCCTACAAACTGATTGAATATGCAGGAGATATTATGTATAGTATGGTAGTTTATCGTTGGAGTAGGGGCGCATAGTTCATTTTTGTGCTAAAATATATCACTCTGGACACGTGGAGGGATCGAAATGGCTGATTTATTGGAAATACGATGGCACGGAAGAGGCGGACAGGGGACGGTTACCGCTGCAAAGGTGCTTGCAGATGCCTGCCTGAGCGGCGGAAGACATGTGCAGGCATTCCCCGAGTATGGCCCGGAAAGGGCCGGCGCCCCCTTGAGGGCGTATAACCGCATAAGTTCGAAAGAACTGAGGATGCACTGCCCTGTACTCAGGCCGAAGGTTGTCAGTGTTGTCGACGCTACCTTGCTTGACAGCATTAATGTCGGGGACGGGGCCACCGGGGACGCGATATTCTTGGTCAACACATCAAAAGACCCCATAGAAATAAGGGCGAAGCTCAATGCGGGTTCGGGACAGAAAGTCTATGCAGTCGATGCAACGAAAATCGCCATGGATTGTATCGGAAGGGCGTTGCCAAATGCTCCTATGCTTGGCGCCATATGCAAAGTGACAGGGCTGGTCAGCCTTGAGCATCTGCTTGACGATGTGAAGAAGAGCTTTGGAAAGAAATTTTCCCAGAAGATAATAGACGGCAACCTCGAAGCGACCCGGCGCGGATATGAGGAGGTAAGGGAAATATGAAACTCAAAGGGTGGAAAGAACTGAAGCCGGGAGCGGTAATAACCGATGCCGGCAATTCTGTAGAGTTCAAGACCGGCTCCTGGAGGTCTTTCAGGCCGATATGGAAGGAAGAAAATTGTATTCAGTGCCTTTTCTGCTGGATATATTGTCCTGACATGGCGATTAAGGTAAAGGACGGCAAGCGGGCCGAGTTTGATTATGATTTCTGCAAAGGCTGCGGCATATGCGCCCTTGAATGCCCCGGCAAGAAGGGCAAGAAAGCTATCATTATGGTCGAGGAGGGGAAATAATGGCACAGGTTGTTGCGGTTACAGGGAACGAAGCAGTTGCAAATGCCCTAAGGCAGGTAAATCCCGATGTTTGTGCGGCATATCCCATTACTCCCCAGACAGAAATGATGCAGCGATTTGCGAATTTTGTATCGAACGGCAACGTAAAAACAGAGCTTATTCTCGTCGAAAGTGAGCACAGTTCCATGAGCGCCTGTGTCGGTGCTTCTGCTGCAGGCGGAAGGGTTGTGACTGCAACTTCATCGCAGGGACTTGCCCTGATGTATGAGATATTATATATTGCTTCCGGCACAAGACTTCCGATAATAATGCCTGTTGTCAACAGGGCGCTTTCCGCGCCATTGAATATTCACGGAGACCATTCCGATGCCATGGGAGCGAGAGATACGGGGTGGATACAGTTATGGTCTGAGAATGCGCAGGAGGCGTACGACAATACCATACAGGCGTTTCGTATCGCCGAGCATATGGACATAAGGCTTCCTGCAATGGTCTGCCTCGATGGGTTCATCATCAGCCACTCCATAGAGAGGATAGAGTATCTTGAGGATGAAGAGGTAAAAAAATTCGTCGGTGAATTCAAACCGTTAAACCCGCTTCTCGATACCGGACATCCGGTCAGTTACGGTCCCCTGATCCTCACCGACTATTATATGGAATACAGAAAAGCGCAGGATGAAATTGCTTCAAAGGTCTCCGGGATAGTCCTGAAAGTCGCGGCTGATTTCGAAAAAATGTCCGGCAGGAAATACGGGTTATTTGAAACATACCGGCTTGACGATGCGGAAATCGGACTGGTTATTCTGAACTCTGCGGCAGGCACATCAAAGGATGTCGTTGATGAATTCAGGGACCGGGGGATAAAGGCAGGGCTTTTGAAGCCCAGGCTGTACCGGCCTTTCCCGTTCGTGGAGACAGGCGAGGCGCTGAAACACCTGAAAGCGGTATGTGTGCTCGACAGGGCCGATGCTTTCGGCGGTTCATACGGCCCGGTATTTTTAGACATAGCAACAAGCCTGTATCCTTATAAAGAAAAACCGGTACTGATAAATAAAATCTACGGGCTGGGCGGCAGGGATTATCTGCCGGAGCACGCGGAGCTTGTACTCAGCGAACTTGCCGGGATCGCAAAAACAGGGTCGGTCAGGAGTTACAAGGAATATATAGGAGTGAGGGAATAACATGGCTAAAGCACTTACACTGAAAGAACTTTCGAAAAAAGAGGTTTTGATCTCGCCGGGTCACAGGATGTGCGCCGGGTGCGGAGCGCCGACCGTCGTGAAGATGGTCCTGCTTGCATCCGACTACCCCATAATAGCGGCAAATGCGACAGGGTGTCTTGAGGTTTCAACCTGTATCTCGGACTATACTGCTTGGAAGATACCCTGGGTCCACAATGCCTTTGAGAACGCCGCCGCCACCATCTCGGGAGTTGAGACCATGTACAGGTCATTGAAAAAACAGGGTAAAATAGACAAGGAAATTAAATTCATAGCATTCGGCGGAGACGGCGGTACTTATGATATCGGGATACAGAGCCTTTCAGGGGCCATGGAGCGCGGTCATGACATGCTTTATATCTGCTACGACAACGAAGCGTATATGAATACGGGCATCCAGCGCTCGAGCGCTACGCCGTACGGCGCGGATACCACAACAAGGCCTGCGGGAAGCGTCGTCCCGGGGAAGACCGAGCAGAGAAAAAACCTGACAAAGATCATGGCGGCTCACAACATACCCTTTGCAGCGCAGGCATCTCCAAGCCACTGGAGCGACCTCGTGAAGAAGGTCAGAAAAGCCCTGGATATAACCGGGCCCAAGTTCATGAATATCATCTCACCCTGCAACAGGGGGTGGCGGTCGAGGACCGACGACTCAATCCTTTTAAGCAGGCTTGCGGTCGAGACGTGCTTCTGGCCGTTGTACGAGATAGAAAACGGTATTACAAAAATAACGGTTAAGCCGAAAGAGAAGAAGCCGGTCATCGATTTCCTGAAACCCCAGGGAAGGTTCAAGCACCTTTTTAAACCCGAAAATGAAGCGCTTTTAGCAGGAATTCAGGCGGATATCGACAGGGAGTGGGAAAGACTGCAAAAAGAGGAAGCCTGTTTTGCTTCTTGATTCCGGCACAATACTTATGATGGGGTCACGGCCATGACCGGTTCCGACCTCGTGATGTATGAGGAGGAGTTCCGGAAGATCGATTCCGAACTCCAGAAGCTGCATCAGCAATCAAACGCAAAGGTTGTCTTCCTGGTTGACAAGAATGGCCAGCTTATTGCGTCAACCGGGGAGACTCACGATCTGGATACTACGTCTCTTGCATCCCTTACCGCAGGCAATATCGCAGCCACAGGCGGAATCGCACGGCTGCTCGGCGAAAAGGAGTTTACGATTCTTTTCCACGAAGGAGAAAAAGACAATATCCATATCTCACTTATCGGACAGAGGGTTATCCTGGTCGTCATCTTCGACGGCAGGTCATCTCTGGGCCTTGTCCGCCTGCGCGTGAAAAAGGCATCAGAGACGCTGACGAAGATATTTGAAGAAATCACCCGGAAGGTTGAAAAAGACAAGGGTGAGGGGAAGCTTGACGAATCTCTCTTTGCAGAGATCAGCGATGAAGACATCGACAACCTCTTCAGATAGGTGCGCCTCACGTGTCCTTTATTAATTATTCCTCCCGTGAAATCAACTGCAAGATTGTCTATTACGGACCTGGGCTCTGCGGCAAAACCACGAACCTCCAGTATATCTACAGGAGAACGAACCCGGAGCAGAAAGGGAAGCTGATATCCCTTGCCACGGAGACTGAAAGGACCCTCTTCTTCGATTTCCTGCCGCTGGCGCTCGGGGACATCAAGGGGTTCAAGATACGTTTTCACCTTTATACGGTACCGGGACAGGTCTTCTATGCCGCCAGCAGGAAGCTTATCCTCAAGGGAGTAGACGGTGTCGTCTTCGTCGCCGACAGTCAGATAGAGAGGATGGAATCGAATCTTGAAAGCTTCGACGACCTGAAGATAAATCTTGCGGAACAGGGATACGAACTCGAAAAACTGCCCTTTACCATTCAGTATAACAAAAGGGACCTCCCGAACATTGTCCCTGTCTTGGACATGGACAGATTCCTGAACCTCGGCGGAAAGCCATGGTTTGAGGGGGTTGCAGTCACAGGCAGGGGTGTTTTCGAGACCCTGAAGGCGGTTGCAAAACAGGTGCTCTTCGAGTTGAAGAAAAACTATTAGAGTCGTTATTTAGGGAGGAGATATGAAAAGAGTTTTTTTGCTCGCAATGCTTGCAGTTCTTGTTGTGTTCATAGCATGCGCGTACGTGAGGGACGCGAAAGATGCGCCCCGCATTTCAAAGGACGCACTGAAGGCCAGACTTGGATCACCCGATCTGATTCTGCTCGATGTTAGGGCCGGGAGCGACTGGGAAAAGAGTGGTGAAAAGATTGCCGGCGCCGTGCGAATGGATCCGAAGACCGTCGATGACTGGTCAGACACATTGCCGAAAGACAAAGAGATAGTCCTCTACTGCGCCTGACCGAACGAAGGCACGAGCGCCCGTGTGGCGGAAAAACTGGTTGAAAAAGGCTTCGATGCAAAGGCTCTTAAAGGTGGCTGGAGAGAATGGTCGGAAGCCAAATACCCTGTCGAGAAGAAGTAAGCGATCTCCAGCCTGCAACTGAAGTCAACTCCGCTGAAACCTGATATAATTATGCATGTTACAAAAGGTTATCATTACTGAGAATAAGCCAAGGAACAAAATACTTGGAGTTATAGGGAGTCCCCGGAAAAAGGGTAATACCCATATCTTGGTCTCCAGAATACTCGATGGAGCAAAAGAAGAGGGTGCTGATACAGAAATCATATTTCTCAACGATCTTGATATTAGAGAGTGCGATGGGTGTCATAGCTGTTGGAAAGGCAGACAATGCAGCAAAAAAGATGACATGAATGCCTTATATCCAAAGATTATTGAAAGTGACATAATCATATTTGGAACACCAGTATATTGGTATGGGCCGACTGCTTTGATGAAATGTTTCATAGACCGTTTTGTTTACTTTAACTGTCCGGAGAACAGGTCAAAAATAAAGGGTAAGGCTGCAGTCTTGGCGATCCCTTTTGAAGAGGATAACATCAAGACAGCCGATCTTCTTATCAGATTCTTTGTGAAGAGCCTCAGATACCTTGAAATGAAAATTATAGGGAAAATTCTATCTCCCGGAGTTAGCGCAAGAGGAGACATATTGAAGAAAGAAGAATTCTTAAAGAAAGGCAACCAATTAGGACGAAGAATATCAAAATTTAAAGGATAGCTGAAGGGAGATAGCTTCTCCATCTAAATAACCAATTTCCTGTTTTTTCAAATTCCTCACAAAGAGTCATAATTTTATTTTCTGAAATCTAAGGGTTTCAGGCTAAAAATGTGAATCTGTACTGGGTGTTATAAAGAAGACAGGTCATGTCCTCTTAAGAATTCCGACGACAATATCTCCTCTGCTCCCCTCATAAAATTCTGAATATAGCCTTTCCCACGTGATTTCCCGAAGAGCCTTTTCTCTGTAATCTCGAGCTTCAAGATATTTTGAGTCAAAAAGAAAGTATACCTCCTTTTCCTTGCTGCCAAGAGATTGAAGATCAGAAAATTCATCCAGCTGTATTATGTCCTTATTTATATAACAGGTAATGCCCAGAAACCTTCTATATCCTATTTCATATATTCTGCCGGTACCATCGGGCAGCATGCTGTTGATCCTTTGAGCGATATACCTCGGGTTATTTTTTTTCGCTGCTTCAAATTGTATTTCAATGGATGTATAGGTGATAAACAAAAGTCCTGTGGTGAAGGCAAGCCAGAGGGGAATCTGACGCAACAATATGGTATGTTTTGCATACATGATATATACGCCAAGAAAGATAAGCGAACAAATCAGTATGAGCAGAGGAGAAGTAAATGAGGGAGAAATCTTTCCCTTCAGGAAAAAGACGGCTGCAATGGCCCCGACTGATGAGATCAGAGCCATCCCAGCACAGAACGTCAGGAGACCATTGAAGAAACGGTTTATTGCGGTGATTTCCCTTGCTCTGTTCAGATACATTTCAAACAAAACAGCAAAACCTATAGCGACAAAAGGGCCTGCCGGAAGGAAATACCGGAACCGGGCATTCGGAAGAACCCAATAGAGTGGGAAATTGACGAGAACCATGACAAGCGAGAAGATGAGCAGTTCGTTGCCCAAGAGTTCCTTCGTTTGCCTTCTCAGATTCTTCGAGAAACCCAAGGGGATAGCCAAAAGGGTCCAAGGCATGAAAGAGAGGAACGCTCCGATGGGATAAGAAACCAGATGTTCAAAGAAAGAAAAGCTTGTCTTGCTTTTCGCTCTGACAACAATCTGGTTGAACCACATCTGCATATACCGGTCCATGGTAACGTACTGCAGGACAAAAGACACATAGACACCTAATATCAAGACAAAAAAAAGCAGCCCAGATAAATGGCTCTTTGAAAAGAAGAAACGCAGTTTTTTCCTGAAGAGCAGATAGGCAAATACCGTCAGATAAAAATAGGCGATGACCTGGGGTCCTTTTGTCAGAAAGCCCACCCCGACCAATGACAGCGATACGCTCCATAGTAAAACCGGTTTCCACTGTCTTACATGGCCGTTAAGCCATATGAGCAGTATGATCGTAATGAAGAAGATAAAAAGACTGTCGATCTCGGCGGTCCGGCCTTTCTTGATCAAGCCGATCATGCAGATCGCTGCTATTGCGGCAAAAAGCCTGCCTTCCCGCGACAGCCACTTTTTCGTCAGGAAATAGACTGACAGTGATGTCGCGAAGACTACGCATACCGATGGTATGCGTGACGTCCATTCATTCACAACACTGAACAGATTCCCGCTTCCGGCAATAAGCCAGTTCATCATGGGGGGTTTTGTAATATAGGGGTCCCCGTGCAGCATGGGCATAATCCAATTACCTGTTTTTAACATCTCTTTTGCGATTAGTACTCTCAAGGGCTCATTTCCGTCCCAGACAGGCAACCCGAGAAACGGGAGATAAATAAATGTGGTCATAAGGAAGAGCAGGAGGCAGTCTTTGGCCTCTTTATTCCTTTGCTTCAGAGTATCAGGGTGCGCACGCAACTTTAGAATGGATTAATCCTTATTCGCTGGAATATCACAACTTATTAGTTTAAATACTGAAGATTGACTGAACATTTCCTGAACATTACATATTTGAAAGGAAAGACTTACGGAAAACAGAAAAGGAGTTAAATCAAGGCTTTTGGGGAATATAGACAGTAAAAGAAGACCCTCTATCGGCAGTACTTGATACCTCAACTTGGCCTCTATGTGCTTGCACAATAGCTTTCACGAGACTCAGGCCAAGCCCCATCCCGCGCTGTGATCGGCTTTTATCGCCACGATACAGGCGATCCCATATTTGTGGAAGTTCTTCAGGTAGAATTCCGATTCCGCTATCCTTGATGGTAATACCGACTTGTTGTTCTTTTTGAAAGGCGTCAATGTCTACATTTCCACCGCTCGGAGTGTATTTCACAGCGTTGTCTATTAGATTTGATAAAACTTGGCGTAACCTGTTAGGATCGGCATACAGGCATAGTTCTTTCTGTGTATGTCGAGGTTCAACTTTATTCCCCACCCCGGGGCCAGTTTTATTCCCCACTTTTTCTGTGGTAAATTTTAAACTTCATCCTGCAAATTTGTCCACTTTTATTGCCTGCTGATTGTATCACCTCCCTT
>Ga0209164_1000741_pt1 | contig 59268 bp, 58 predicted proteins | sample MTBNYHSulfiMetaG_FD_187458 | JGI IMG/M metagenome (GOLD analysis project Ga0209164, IMG submission 187458) | Enrichment culture microbial communities from rom New York Harbor, USA that are MTBE-degrading - MTBE-NYH (New York Harbor Sulfidogenic)... | ecosystem: Environmental > Aquatic > Marine >... | reverse complement strand
GAGTCTAAGGGTTTCTGAGCTGATGGAGGAGGGGGGGCATTTTTTTAATCCAGAGTGCGTTCCAGACCTGTCTGGAATTGAAAGAGTGTTGAAGGCACAGCGAAAAGAAAAATTCGAAGCACGAAATCCGACATACTAAACAAATTCGAAAGACCTAAGCACAAACCAAAAAAAGAGGGGAAGTTTAGAAAAATTGTTCATTTGAATTTGAGATTTGTTTCGAGTTTCGATATTCGGATTTGAGGTGTTCAGATGGATAAGATCGTCATAAGAGGAGGCGAGAGATTAATTGGTGAAGTAAAGGTGAGTGGCTCAAAGAACGCCACCCTCCCCATCTTTGTAGCCTGCCTCCTGAGCGAGGGGGAAAATTTATTTCACAATGTTCCCAATTTGAAAGATGTACAAACAATTATCAAAGTTCTAAACAATCTCGGCGTTCAAGTCTGGAGGGAGGGAGAGGATTATCGGATCCATGCGAAAGAAGTTTCCAGCTTTGAGGCCCCTTATGATTTAGTGAAGACCATGAGAGCCTCCATTCTGGTTTTAGGACCTCTGGTGGCTCGGATGAAAAGAGCGATCGTCTCTCTTCCAGGAGGATGTGCCATTGGTGCCCGGCCGATCAATCTCCATCTCATGGGCCTTGAGATGATGGGAGCAAAGATCCAGCTCCGTCATGGTTATATTGAGGCGAAGGCGGATGAGTTGAAAGGCACGGAGATCTCCTTTGATACCGTTACTGTGACTGGAACAGAAAATCTCATGATGGCAGCGACCTTGGCCAAGGGAAAGACTGCTTTGCATAATGCAGCCATGGAACCTGAAGTGGTTGACTTAGCGAACGTCCTAAATAAAATGGGCGCGAAGATCAGTGGCGCCGGAACGAATCTCATCGAGATTGAAGGCGTGAAGTCGCTTCATGCAGTCGAGCACACCATTATCCCGGATCGGATTGAAACCGGAACACTGATGGTGGCAGCCGGATTAACCCGAGGAAATATCAAGATTCTCAATGCCTCCTCTCAACATATGCAGAACATGATTCATAAGCTAAGAGAATCGGGTATGGAGATTGAGTCCGATGGAGATGGACTCAGGGTGGTGGGGACGAAGAGAATCCGGAGTGTCGATGTCAAAACACAACCTTATCCGGGATTCCCAACGGACATGCAGGCTCAATTCATGGTTCTGATGTCCTTGGGAAGAGGGTTGAGTGTTATTTCTGAAACCATCTTTGAAAACCGATTCATCCACGTGAGCGAACTTCAAAGAATGGGAGCCGATATTCGGATTCAAGAAAACGCTGCCATCATTCAAGGTGTTGAGGGTTTAAGTGGCGCGCCAGTGATGGCAACGGATTTAAGGGCCAGCGCCTCTCTCATCCTGGCAGGGTTGGCTGCGGAGGGTGTGACACAGGTTTCAAGGGTCTATCATTTAGATCGTGGGTATGAGGAATTGGAAAAAAAATTGTCCAAACTCGGAGCAAATATAAAAAGAGTGAGAGAAGGGGACTGAGGTTTCGATTTGGCGATTGTGTCTGACTGTCGGCAGGCAGGGATTGCGGAATGAAAGACAGATCATTCAAAGAGGCTTTTTAATGAAGATTCTTCGGATAGGAGGTAAGGGATTTGATCGGTACCTCTCCGAGGTGGAGGGAAGGGCGACTCAGGCGGGCCTTCGCCTCGAAAGGGAAGTTCATTCCATATTAAAGGATGTGAGAAAACGGGGAGATATAGCCCTTGCCCATTATACTCAAGTCTTTGATGGTTTAAAAATTCCGGTCCAACAACTTCAAGTGAAGAGAAGTGAGGTGAAAGAAGCCTACAGGAAGATCCCTGGTGATTTTTTAGAAACATTGAAACAGGCCGCCCACCGGATTCGAAAGTTTCACCAACTTTTGAGTAAGAGAATGATTCTGACCTTGAAAGAAGAGGAGAAAGGGATCCGGCTTGAGCAGGTGATTAAGCCCTTAGAGAGAATAGGAATCTACGTCCCGGGCGGAAAAGCCTCTTATCCTTCGACCGTACTCATGGCGGCACTCCCTGCAAAGGTAGCAGGTGTCCGCGAAATTCTCATGGTGACCCCCCCTCAAAAGGAGGGCATCAGCCCCGCTGTGCTGGTTGCTGCGGACTTATCGGGGGTGCATCGAATCTATCAAATCGGAGGGGTTCAGGCCATTGCCGCTCTTGCTTACGGGACGAAATCGATTCCCAAAGTGGATAAGATTGTAGGACCGGGAAATCAATATGTGGCTACGGCTAAAAGATTGGTTTATGGAGACGTGGATATCGACATGGTAGCTGGGCCAAGTGAGATTGTGATCGTCTCCGATGAAAGAGCCTCTCCTTCCTTTGTAGCGGCGGATCTCATCTCACAGGCTGAGCATGATGAAATGGCAATGGCTATTCTGATTACCCCCTCTGAAACATTCGGAAGGAAAGTGAAGAAGGAGATTGAGAGACAACTGACCACTTTGAAGCGGAAGAGGGTCGCCTCTTTTAGTCTTAATAGACGGGGTGGAATTCTGATCGTCAAAGATCTCGAACAGGCGATGGAGTTGGTGAACCGGATTGCTCCGGAACATTTGGAACTTGCTGTTTCGAGACCTCACTCCTTGATCAAAAGAGTCCGACATGCAGGTGCCGTCTTTCTCGGAATCCATACCCCCGAGGCCATTGGCGATTATATGGCTGGGCCCAATCATATTCTTCCCACAGCAGGTACGGCACGATTCTCTTCGCCCTTGGGCGTGGAGGATTTTATCAAAAGGACCAATTTGATGCGGTTTACACAGAGTGCATTAAGACGGTTTGAGAAAGATGTAAAGAGATTTGCAGAGTGGGAAGGATTGGAAGGACACTATCAAGCCGTTCGGATAAGAATAGGAAGACCTTGATCGTCCCTGGGGAAGGGTTACGAAGCCAGTCTGGGATATCGTTAAGGGGTTATGTTTAAAAAATCTTAAGACGGACAGCCTTACCGTAAAACGAAACAGGCATCTTAACCTTGACCTTTCAACCCTTGACTTTTTTAGGTGGGGAGAAAATGAAAAAATATCGCGAAGCAGAGGGAAGACGGAAGACGAAGGAGACAGAGATCGTCTTAAAACTGAATCTCGATGGATCCGGGAAACATTTGATTCAAACTGGGATCCCTTTCTTCGATCATATGCTCGATCTGTTGGCCTATCACAGCCGGATAGACCTTTCCCTCAAGGCCAAGGGCGATATTGGTGTGGATGCTCACCACACCGTAGAAGATGTAGGGATCTGTCTGGGGGATGGAATCAGAAAGGCACTTGGAGAGGCAAAGGGAATCCATAGATACGGAATGGCTTTGATCCCGATGGATGAGACATTAGTTTCCATTGCCATGGATTTTTCGATGAGGCCTTGCCTGGTTTTTCAGATGAAGCTGAGAAGATTGAAAATCGGGACGTTTGATCCCGAATTAGTGGAGGAGTTTTTCAAGGCTCTCTGCAACCATGCAAGAATCACCCTCCACATCAATCTTCTTTATGGAAGAAACAGTCATCATATGATCGAAGCGGTGTTCAAAGGATTTGGAAGGGCGTTGAGAGAAGCCGTCTCTTTGGATGAACGAGTCTCTCAAATCCCATCGACCAAAGGAATTCTCTAATTATAAAAGTTCGGAGTTCGGAAGAATGAGAAACAAATTGACGGACTGCAAAGAGAATGATTTTGAAAAGTCTCCGAACTAAAAACTCCGAACTCTGAACTATTCAGAGGAATGGTGAATCCAAAGATTGTCATCATTGATTATGGGATGGGAAACCTTCGAAGCGTCCAGAAGGGTTTTGAGAAGGTTGGTTTTGAAGCAACCTTGACCCGTAACAAAAAAGAGATTGGAAGGGCATCAGCCATAGTCCTTCCAGGGGTGGGGGCGTTTAGGGATTGCATGGAGAATCTGGAAAAATATGAACTGGTCGAGCCTCTGCTCCAATCCATTGGGAAAGGAAAACCCTACCTGGGCATCTGCCTTGGTCTTCAAATTCTTTTTTCAGAAAGTGAGGAATTCGGATCTCATAAAGGGTTAAACCTGATCAGAGGAAATGTTGTGAAATTCAAACCCGATCCAGAGCACAAGGTTCCACATATGGGGTGGAATACGATAGAGAAGGAGAAAGAGGTTCCCTTGCTTCAGGGTGTAGGGAGCGGAGATTTTTTCTATTTTGTTCACTCTTATTATGTCATTCCAGAGGAGGCAAAATGGACATCCACTTTCACCACCTATGGCAGATCTTTTGTTTCCAGCATCTGGAAAGAGAACCTTTTTGCTACTCAATTTCATCCGGAAAAAAGTCAGGAAAAAGGGTTAAGGATATTGGAGAACTTTGTTAGATCCATTTAGTTCTTTGATGATAGGCGATGGTCCTTGGGCAAAGGTTAGGAAGCCAGTTTGGTATATAATCAAAAGGGTTAGGGCTCAAAGATTCTCAAGACCGACACTTAACCCTTCGACCAAACAGGCATCTTGGCCTTAACCTTCTGACCAGCGACCCTTTTATCTACATAAGGAGCGACCGATGAATGAGGTCAGGGTAGGAAAGATTCGAGTCGGAAAGGGCAATCCTCTGGTGTTGATCGCAGGTCCCTGTGTTTTAGAAGGGATGGCGAATGCGCTGGAGATCGCCAAACAGCTGAGTGAGATCTGTGAATCATTGAAGATTCCATTTATCTTCAAGGCCTCCTATGAAAAGGATAATCGGGGTTCAGAAAAATCTTATAAAGGTCCAGGTCTTGAAGAAGGGTTGAAGATCCTGGCCAAGGTGAAACAGAAAGTGGGCATTCCTGTCCTCTCTGATGTTCATCGGATGGAGGATGTGGATCGGGCAAAGGAAGTTTTAGATATCATCCAGATTCCTGCTTTTCTCTGCCAGCAGACGAGCCTTCTTCTTAAAGTAGGAGAAGCGGGGAGAGTCGTCAATATTAAGAAAGGGCAGTTCGTCGCCCCCGAAAACATGGGAGGAGCTGTGAAAAAGATTTACAGCACGGGAAATCGACAGGTCCTTCTAACGGAAAGAGGCACTTGTTTTGGATATAATAGATTGATTTCGGACTTCTGTTCTATTCCTATCATGCAGGAGATCGGTTGCCCGGTGATCTTTGATGCCACCCATGTGGTCAGAAATTATGGTATCCCGAGTGAAGATCCAAAGGGAGGGAGTCCTCAGTATGTTCCCCATCTTACCCGAGCCGCTGCAGCAGTGGGCTGTAATGGCCTCTTCCTCGAGACCCATCCCAGACCCAGTCAGGCACTCTGCGATGCCTCCAGCATGATTCCCCTCCATAAGATGGAAGATCTTCTCCGACAGACCAAAGCGATTCATGATATGGTGAGGACATGGGGAATTATCTAAGAAAAGCAATGTCAAATGTCCACGTTCAAATGCCAAACTAAATCTGGGTTTTGTCATTTGGAATTTCAATTCGAGAGGAGGGTGAGGCGTGAAAATATTTATTGATACGGCAAATCTCAATGAGATTAAAAAAGCAAAAGCCCTTGGTTTGGTCGATGGCGTGACGACCAATCCTACGCTTCTTGCAAAAGAAGGGGAGGAGACGGAGACGCTGGTTCGGAAGATTTGGGAGGAGGTGAAAGGCCCCGTCAATGTGGAAGTGACAGGAATGACCTGTGAAGAGATGGTTAAAGAGGCAAAGGTCATGGCCACCTGGGGAGATGAGATGGTCATTAAAATTCCAATTACCTCAGAAGGATTAAAAACGGTCAAGATCCTTTCCTCAGAAGGAATTCATACAAACGTTACACTTCTCTTTTCACCCAGCCAGGCCATTTTAGCTGCAAAGGCGGGAGCCACCTATATTTGTCCTTTTTTAGGAAGACTTGACGATATCAGTTTCAATGGACTTGAGCTGATTCGGCAAATTCGGGCGATCTATTCCAGCTATCCGGACATCATGACCCAGATCATCGTGGCGAGTGTCAGAAATCCTATCCATGTCATTGAGGCAGGCATGTTGGGGGCAGAAATTGTAACGATTCCCCCTGCCATCATCGAGCAGATGGTAAAACATCCCCTGACCGATAAAGGGATCGCACAATTTTTAGAGGATGCCCAAAAAATTGGCAGAAAAAAATGAGGGAAAGATGGAAAGAATCCTAAAAAATTGTCGGGTGAGAAATTTTTTTATGTTGGTCTTTGTGGGGGGGATGATCCTTGCCTGGGGAGTGGAATTGAGGGCGGAGACAAAACCCAACTTGGCCATTCTGCCTTTTCATATTCATCGAGGGGAGGAACCAGGAAGATTGGCTAACTGTCCCATTTGTAGAGGAACTATCCAGAAGGGTGAAATTCTGTCCGGTTCACAGAATACCCTCACTCGACTTCTCCAGCAAAAAATTGAGACAATGGGTGCATTCGAGACCCTCCCCCTTGAAAAAGTGGAAAAGGCCTTCTCAGAAATCGAGAGGGGGCAGTTTGAATTAAAGCCCATGCGGTCATTCATCCAGTTAGGAAAAACATTAGATATGGATTTTATTTTTATTGGAATTCTCTTCCGTTTTGAGGAGAGGATCGGTTCTCATATTGGCGCAGAGAAACCCGCCTCGGTAGGCTTCGATGTCCATCTTATCCGGCTGAGGGACGAAAAGATGGTTTGGAAAGGAAAACTTGATGAAACCCAAAGGCCTCTCAGCGAGAACCTTTTAAAAATAGGTTCTTTCTTCAGGAGAAAGGCCTCCTGGCTGACCGCAGAGGAACTTTCAAGTGTAGGGATGGATGAGATGTTAAAAGGATTTCCTGGACTCAAGGAGCTTGAGGAGTAATCATTTCAGAATGAACATTAATATATTCAACATTAACAGTGGCATTTTATAATTTAAATTTTTCATTTTGCACTTTTAATTGAGGGGTAGGTATGATCGTTATTCCCGCGGTGGATCTGAAAGACGGAAGATGTGTCAGGCTCTCCCAGGGAAGGATGGATCAGGAGTCAGTCTATTCGGAACATCCCGTTGAAATGGCCAAGCATTGGGAATCGAAGGGAGCCGAGAGACTTCATGTGGTGGATCTGAACGGAGCTGTAACGGGGAAACCTTTTCACCGAACTTTGATCAAGGAAATCACCCAATCTATTCTTATTCCAATAGAGGTGGGTGGAGGGATACGTGATTTACCCACGATCGAGGATTATCTTTCTTCTGGAGTGCAATGGGTGATCTTAGGGACCGCCGCTATTCAAAACCGTCCCTTGATGGAGGAGGCCTGCCATCGTTTTCCTGAGAGAATGATCCTCGGAATCGATGCCAGAGGAGGAAGAGTGGCCATTCAGGGTTGGAATGAAGTGGTTTCTCTTGAAGCGACTGACTTGGCAAGACAGTTTGAGGGAATGGGCCTTTCAGCAATTATCTTTACAGATATCGAGAGAGATGGGATGGGTACAGGTTTAAACGTTGAATCGACAGAAAAATTAACTCGATCCACTTCAATCCCGGTGATCGCCTCAGGAGGAGTTTCGCGAATCGAGGATATTGAACACCTCGTCGAGTTAGAAGCAGATGGGATCATTGGGGTGATTGTCGGTCGAGCCCTTTACACCGGAAGTCTTGATTTGGAAGAAGCGATACGAATGACAAAATCCCCCCGAAGCTGTTTAAATTTGGGGTGAGAGGGCGGGCAATAATATCTTAAAAATTTTACAATAGCGGTCTTTTAGAAGGCAAAGGTTACAAGGCTTTTGTAGATAATCAATATGATTAAAGTTTATCATGGTGGGGTATTAATGCTATAAGGTGCCGCCGTAAAATTTTTTTAATACCCTTGCCCACCCTTTCTATTTGAAGCAATTTTTTCATAGCTTACCCCTTTTAAAGGGGGGAACCATAATCTTCTCCCTATTCCTGCCCCTCCTTTAGAAAAGGGGGCAGGGGGATTTGAAAGTTTTTTGATATAAGCAAGAGAAATTAATATGTTAGCGAAGAGGATCATTCCCTGTCTCGATGTTAAGGGTGGGAGGGTGGTCAAAGGGACCCAGTTCGTAGACCTGAAGGATGCAGGCGACCCGGTTGAAAATGCGAAGGTCTATGATGAGCAGGGCGCTGATGAAATTGCTTTTCTCGATATCACCGCCTCCCATGAAAAGAGGGATATCCTCATCGATATCGTTCGGCGGACAGCAGAGGAAATCTTCATTCCCCTCACCGTCGGGGGGGGCGTAAGGAATCTTGAAGATATCCGAAAGCTTTTGAAAGCCGGTGCGGATAAGGTATCGATTAATACTGCTGCCGTCAAGGCCCCCCATTTTGTAGCAAGGGCATCGAAACGTTTTGGAAGCCAGTGTATCGTCATCGCCATTGATGCAAAACGAAAAGATGGAGGATGGGAAGTTTTCACTCATGGCGGGAGAGTTTCCACAGGAAAGGATGCAGTCCTTTGGGCAAAGAAAATGGAAGAGATGGGGGCAGGTGAGATCTTACTGACGAGCATGGATCGGGATGGAACAAAGGATGGTTATGACATTGAATTGACTCGAACCATTTCGGAACAGGTGGGCATCCCTATCATCGCCTCAGGAGGTGTGGGCACGCTCGAACATCTTTATGAAGGCCTTGTCCTCGGAAAGGCGGATGCCGTTCTGGCGGCTTCCATTTTTCATTACCGGGAATTTACCATTGCGCAGGTTAAATCATATCTGAAAGAAAAAGGAGTCGTCGTTCGATTGTAAACAAAGGGTTCAGTAGTCAAGGATTTAAGTCCTCCATCAAATTGGAAAATGGAGAATGTAGAGTCTATCGAAGAGAAAAAGAACTCCGAACTCAACACTCCGAACTCAACACTCCAGAAGAGGGTGAAACAATTCATCCTCTTCTGGGCTACCGGCTTTGGAGCCGGTTATTCTCCCTTTGCCCCAGGGACCCTGGGAACGCTCATCGCCATCCCTGTCTATTACTTTCTTTCTGAAATTCCTTCACCTATCTATGAGATTACGCTCATCGCTTTTTTCTTCCTCTCTGTTTGGATTTCAGAAAATGCTGGAATATTTTTTAGGAAAAAAGATGATCAGAGGATTGTCATTGATGAGATAATGGGTTTTTTAATCACGATGCTCTGGGTTCCTAAGACCACTTTCTTCGTCATCGCCGGTTTCATTCTCTTTCGCTTTTTCGACATTCTCAAACCCTTTCCCATCCGACTGATTGACAGAAGATTAGAAGGAGGATTTGGCGTGGTATTGGACGATGTGATGGCAGGAGTGTATGCTAATATCATTCTCCAAGTGATCGATCTCATAGCGAGGTAAGTGTATAGATGTTCGGTGATATAATTTCAGTCATTATGTTATTCAGTCATTGGGTCATTCAATGACTTAATGACTAATGACTCAATGACATTTGCGATGAGTGTCAGCCAGGAGACTTAACCATGAAATTAGAGAAGCTCATAGGAGATCTTTTGAGAAAAGGGGGATGGACGGTTTCGATTGCGGAATCTTGTACCGGAGGATTGATTTGCGATCGGATCACCGATGTCTCCGGAAGCTCGGACTACTTTATGGGAGGAATGGTTAATTATAGCAACGAATCGAAAGCCAAGCATTTAGGTATTTCCTTGAAATATGTAGTGAGATTCGGGGCGGTAAGCCCGCAGGTGGCGAGGAGGATGGCCCAAGGAGTTCGCAAAGCCTTTGGTACAACATTCGGATTATCCACCACAGGTGTAGCAGGACCCACAGGGGGAACAAAGAGATCTCCCATCGGGAGGGTTTTCATCGGATTGTCGAAAGGCAAAAGGACATGGGTTTGGAAATTAGATTTAAAAGGGAATCGCAGAACGATTAAAAGGAAGGCATCTGAGAAGACCCTTCAGTTTTTTTACGAGATACTGATTGAAAAAAGTGGTTTTAAAACCTGAAGATAACAATTGCCTTTCTCCATAAGCCAAACATTTCACCATAGGCGCCTTTTCTCTAATCCATTTAAAAGATGACCTCAATTCCCTTCTAGCTCCATCCATCCTGTACATCCCTGTGCTCCCCCTTGTTCCCGAAAGATTGCACTTGACATATTAAATATAGTATAGATATTATATAGTATGTGGCGGATCGAAGAGCACCGTCGGGTCGAAAAGCAAGTCGCCTCCATCCCGAAGGAGATCCTGAAACGGTACGAGAAATGGAAAGACATCGCCTCAATTTCTGGTCCCTCTGGACTACGTTTGATAAAAGGATTTCACGACGAGGCCTTGTCGGGCGAGTGGCAGGGCTATCGATCCTCTCGGCTTGGCTTACAATGGCGGGTGATCTACCGAGTTATTCTCAAAGAACTTTTGTTCCAGGTTGCTTCGATAACCGTCCATGACTATCGGAGGTCATAAATGAGGGAGTATCGTCTTGCAAAGAAGCGGATTAAGGTTTCGATTGGGGAGTCTGTGCGAATCGTTCGTGAACTTCAGGAATTAAGCCAAAATCAACTATCAAAGCTTACAGGCATTCCTCAGGCTACGATTTCGGCAATCGAAAATGATCGAATCCATCTTGGGGTGGAGCGCGCAAAGGTTCTGGCTCGTGCCCTGAAATGCCACCCAGGTGTTCTGGTCTTCCCTGGGTGGGAACTTCCTCAAGAAGCTGCAGCGTAACCCTTCGCTTCAGGGGAGTCGTAAAGAGATCAAGAGGAAGGCCTCTGAGAAGGCCCTTCAGTGTCTTTATGAAATACTGGTCGGAAAAGCTGGCCTTAAGACCTGAAGATAAAGATTTCACTTCTCCTTAAGCCGGATATATTGCCTAATGGCGGTAAGTCCGAAGAAGCGCCAGATTTGGAGAAATATGTTAAAATAATTTAGACCCTATGTGCTCAGTGTTGTCTTGCCAATTGAAAATGTGGCCCTCTTCATTCAAAAAATCCCCGAATAAGTCACACCTCGCCCTCAATGATTGCCCAAACGCGCCGGTAGGCTGCTCCAACGCTCCCCAGTGCCGTGCTCCAGGCCGTTGCATCGGCGTCACGCACTCTTCCCCGAAGCTGCGAAAGTGGTTCATCCAACCGAACCTCAAGTCTCTTTGCCAACGGGCCGGCAGCCATCCTTGGAACCCCTAAAAGCCGTAATGCTACTGCCTCATCTGAATTCACACCATAGTAGACCTTGGCAGGAAGGTTTCGAAGCGTGCGCTGTTCACCGTCTGATAGCTTGTCGAAAACGTCGCCGAGCGTCAGTGACTGCAGAGCAGCCAATCCCCAGGAGGCGGTCTGGATAAGCCTGCCAAACACGCTTCGGCAACAGGCTGTCATAGCCTCAGCTGGTTCCCGTGCAACCTTGCCGTCTCTCTGGAAGTATTCGACTGCCATCTCTTTGAGTGAGCGTCCAGCTACCCAGTCGCAGATCAATCGCGCCAACGTGTTCCCATCTGGATTCTCAGTCACCTATTAGGTGCAAGTAATATATATCACTCTTGAAGTTTTTAGAAGTGAAAATTTCAGTCCAACCTGGAATTAGAGATAATGAAATGACAACCTATTCGATCCTGATCTGGTAATGGAATAACTTTTTCAGGAATTGATTTTTTTTCGATTCGTCTGCAAAGATTTCGATTAAGTTAAAGTGTTGAGTTACACTGAAAACTGAATCAATCCTGGGTCTTCCATTTCATCGACCTAATGCCAAAGCCACTGCTGCATGCAGTTTCATTCGGGGAAGACTGCTGAGGGCTTGAGGGACTTAAGCCCCGTACTATTCAATAATAATGCCTATTTTGCGAACAATCCCGTCTTCCTTAAAAGAATCTTTGCAATCCCTGTACAAGGCCTTTAATTGAGATATAGCTGCCGTTAGATTATCGACTTTAAAATCCTCAAACCAGAATTCTTCACTTTCCAAGAATATTCTCATTTTTCCATCCCTTTCCTTAAGAATAACACTGAAGCTACGAATAAGACATCTAACGCTATCAAAGTCTGATAAACTTTTTCATCTTATTTTACATCTGGAGGCCATAGCCCTTCTCTTTTTACCCTTCTTTCTATAACCTCCGTTGAAACGCCAAAGGGTTTGCATAATCTTGGGGAAACCCTCGACAAAACTGCATCGGGGTCCACTTTTAGGAAAGGAACGAGATTATTTTCTTCAAGGACCTCATTCACTGTTTCCATTTCGGCCTCAAGGTCTGAATAGGGTACCAATAAGCGTCCAGCAAACTCGTTAGCCTGCCACTCAAAACTTCTGTATTCGTTTTCGGGCACATTAAGAATAAAGTCCTTCCAGCCTTCGGGAGAGTCAATGCCAAATTTGATGTATAGATCTTTATGTAGAAAAAAATGACCGAGTTCGTGTGCAAATGAAAAACGCATACGGTTTGTAAATTTATCATTCATGTAACAATCGTAATCGACAACAATTCCAGACAAGTCCCTTTTAAGATAGGCATCTATATCAATGGTTGATAAGAGGTATTTCACTGGTTCAATATCGAGCCTGAGTCTGAACTCGACAATCTCCTCTGTGTTAACAGGTAGTTTTGATTCAGGCCAGTATTTATTCCGAGTTTCGTCCGCAAAGTTCCAAAGAGATACCGGGTCAATCCATTTGCATTTAAACTCGCTGTAATCCAAATGGCTACTCCTTCCTGATCATGTCGATTAATTTATCCAGGTCTTCAGGAGTAGGCTTTTCGCTCCTTATGGTTCGGAAGAATATCGGTAGCGAGTTTAATACCTTCTCATCGGACAGAATATCTTCCGGTATGATGCCAGCATCAATATTCGCTTTGTCTTTCATTTCTTTCCATGAGGGAGAGCCGATTTTGATATCCAGCACGCGGGCTATCTTTCTTAATTTTTCTTCGTCCTGAGGAGGTGCAAGCAAACTGCGTTCAACTTTACTCCAGTTACTGGCATCTATTTCTATTCGTTTGCAGAATTCTCTTAGGCTTATGCCCTTGGCAATCCTTCTCTCCTTAATGAATTCTCCAAACATCCGTTATCCCTCCCTTCCATTGATTTCTTTGTCAGGGTGTGGTAAAATAATTACCACTGTGGTAATAGTAATACCACACATTGAAAAAGTCAAGAGAATTCTTATATCGAATTAACTTCTGGGTGGAATAAGGACTTTTCAAAAAAATTAGATTTGTGAATCTTTTCTTCTTGAAATTTTTTTCTTTTCCCCCATAATAGATAGAATAACAGGTTGAGGTTAAGAAGACCGGTTGGTTTAGGTTCTGAGAGAAGATTACTTGAGAAGACGCTATGCTCTCTGCGCTTTGCGGTTAAATTGGGAAGGAGGAGGTTGGGATGAAACTTGAGAGGTTTGAAGGTTGTTGGACAGCGATGGTGACCCCATTTAATCGAAAAGGGGAAGTCGATTTTGAGGGACTTGAGAAAAATGTCCAGTTCCTCATCGAGAATGGGTCAAATCTCGTCCCCACAGGAACGACGGGTGAATCTCCCACTTTGGACTGGAGAGAACATGATCGAGTGATAACAAAAACAGTCAAGTTGGCAAAGGGAAAAGCCTTTGTCATCGCAGGCACCGGTTCGAACTCTACGGATGAGGCCATCAGAGGGTCAAAACATGCTGTCGAAGTAGGTGCCCAGGGGGTACTGCTGGTAGATTGTTATTATAACGGACCCTCCTCTCTGGAACTGAGGACGCAATATTATGAATTGATTGCAAAGCCATTCCGGAAGACCTTCGTGGTGCCTTATGTCATTCCTGGGAGGACAGGGACGAAATTGGAGGTCGAGGATCTGGCCATCCTTCATCGAAAATTTAAGAACGTGAGATCGGTCAAGGAAGCCACTGGAGATCTCGAGCGGATGGCCAAGACGAGAACTCTATGTGGGGAGGACTTCGATATTCTCTCCGGAGATGATGATAAGACCTTTGAGATGATGACTCGCAGTGACATTCGTGCCTCCGGTGTGGTCTCGGTGATGTCGAATATCGTTCCGGGACCCATTGGTGAGATGGTCAAAGCGATCAAGAATGGAAATATGGAGAGGGCCAATCGGTTAAAAGATATTCTTGATCCCCTTTTCAAAGTCGTGACGGTCAATACCATCGAATCTTATGAAGGATTCGATGTCCCATGTAAGTTTAGAAACCCATTAGCGATCAAGACGATGATGAAAGGCCTTGGATTGCCTTCTGGACCATCCCGTCCACCACTTGGTAAGATGACCCCCAAAGGAATGGAAGTCGTTCGGAATGTCCTAAGAGAGGTTTATGCAAAAGACAAAGAGGTCTTCTGGCCCCTTGAAGAATTTTATAAAATAAATGTCGAAGAGCGCCTGGCTAATGATCGTTACTGGAAGTAAAGGATTACCAGAGGGAGCAGGAATTCAGCCTTAAGCCACCGACAAGGTCAGAACTGAAGATTGACGGTGATGCTCTTTCGCTGGGTGAAGCTTTCAAGCATTCCTTCCAGAGAGTACTCCCGTCCGATACCGCTCTGCTTGAAGCCACCATAAGAATGTCCCGGAAGAATCCCGAACCCCTGATTGATTTGAACCCAGCCTGATTCAATGGCATGGGCGGTGCGCAAGGCTTTTCCGATATCGTGGGTCCAGATAAAAGCAGCCAGTCCGTAATGACTGTCGTTTGCCATCCGGATGGCCTCCTCCTCTTCATGCCACGGGATGGCGACTAACACCGGCCCGAAAATCTCCTCCCGTGCAATTCTCCACTCGTTGAGGATGTTCGTAAAAATGGTGGGCTCCACGAAATATCCCTGTGCCAGAGGACCTTCGTTTGGCGGGAGACCCCCGGTCACCAAACGCGCTCCCTTCTGATGGAGACCCTCCTCGACATAAGAACAGACCTTTTCAAACTGTCTCCGGTTGATAATGGAGCCCATATCGGTTGCCTCATCAAGAGGGTTACCGATCTTGAATGCACGTAATTTTTCAACAAGCTTATCCAGGAATGAGTCATAGATCGAGGCATGGAGAAATAGGCGAGAACCTGCCGTGCAGGATTGCCCTTGACGAGTGAAGCGCATCCCGGCGATGACGCCATCTACCGCACGAGGGTCATTGGCATCTGGAAATACAATCTGGGGACTTTTGCCTCCGAGCTCCAGTGAGGTCAGAGCGATTCGTTCCGCAGCGGAGCCCATGATGAACTTGCCGACCTCCGTAGATCCGGTAAATGTGAGCTTTCGAACCATGGGGTGTTTTGCAAGAGGTACGCCGCACTCCTCACCCAGACCCGTGACGACATTCAGGACACCGGGAGGGAGATGTTGAGCACAGACGCGCGCCATTTTCAGGACGCCGAGAGGTGCATCGGCAGATGGCTTGAGCACCAGGGTGTTCCCTGCCGTGATCGCCATCGTTATTTTCAAGGCTCCAAGCAAAATGGGTGAATTCCAGGGGATGATCCCACCGACCACACCGATGGGTTCTCGCCGGGTGTAACTTAAAACTTGTTCTCCGAAAGGCACGGTTTCCCCTTTTAGTTCGCTCGCAACGCCACCAAAATAGCGAAAAAGATCGATGACCAGAGCGACCTCCGGACGGGATTGGGTCCGGATGGCATTTCCCGTATCCTGTGCGAGGGTGCGGGCAAGCTCCTCAACGTTCGGTTCCAATGAATCAGCAATTTTGAGCATCAGTTTCCCGCGCTCCCGTGGAGGTACGCATTTCCATTTTTCAAAGGCCTTTGCAGCGGCCCTGACAGCTTGATCCACATCCTCTGCGGTCGCGCGTGGAACCTTCCTAATGATCGACCCCCTCCGGCTCGGGTTTTCAACCGCGACAAAACGGCCCTCCAGACCGGCAACCCATTCCCCATCAATGAGCATCATCTCACGGTCCACATTTTGATTTGTCCCTTTTGCTTTTCTCTCCATTAATCAGAACCTCCTGCTAAATTTTTTGTATGCGTGTGGGTATGATCATTTACCCTTAGGTTTGGATTGGGCCTATCCCCCCATAGAGGGGACAGGCCCTTTTTATTAAAACTGGGGAATGAAAAAGCGGAAGGCAAGAGAGGTGATGATGAAGTAGACGAAGAAGACCATGAGCAACCAGCCCATGATGTCTCTGAAGTTTAACTTTGCCACGGCGAGCATAGCGATTGCCCAGAAAGGCTGTATCATATCGGTCAACATATCTGCCCAAGCGTAAGTGACCACCGTTGTTCCCATCCCAACTCCCAACTGTTTAGCTGCAGGAATGACATAAGGCGAAACGACTGCCCACTCCCCACCTCCGGATGGAATGAGGTAGTTGAGAAGTCCTCCATACCAGTAAATATAGAGAGGAAAGCTCTGTGGACTCGAGATCGCTACAAAAGCATTTGTAAATGCCTGAGAGAGCATGGTGAACTTGAAGAGTCCGAAGATGCCGGCATAGAAGGGGAACTGAATGACAATGCCCCAAACCGCCTTTCCTGCATCCTCTGTGGCTTTCAAGAATGACCATGGTCTCCAGTGAAAAAGGATTCCCAGCATTAACATGGTGAAATTGACGGAATCAAGCGTTAATCCCTTTCCAATGCCTTTTGTTGAAAAGTGCCAGATGATCCAGATGATTCCTCCGATGAAAACAATGATGTTAAATCCGGGCCACCAGTTCATCCAGTCTGAAGGAGTTTCATATTTAGTAGGCCTCGGAGGAGCTTCGTAAAGCTTGAGTTTATCCATCAACTCAGGCTTCACGACAAAGGTCTTTTCCGGTCTCGGATGCATCAATGCCATAATGGTGGTCACTAACGCTATGACAATAATCGTAAGGATAATGTTAAATGGGTGAAGAATTGTATTCGTGGTCGGAATGACCGCCTCCAGCAATTTTGCTTTGATCAAGAAATTATCCGGGGTGGCTACAAGAAGTGTGGCGGAGCCAGAAAAGCCAGAGTGCCAAGTGCAACCTAAACCTAAATAGGCACCTGCGATAAGGAGTCGATAATCCACTTTTGGATTTCTTCTGACAATGAAGAGGGCCAGCATGGCACTTCCAATCAGACTCAATCCCCAGTTTAGCCAGGCCACGATCATCGAGAAGAGGGACATGATGATAATGGCTTGCCACGGTTTTTCAGGATTGGACCATCCAGCGATCCAATTCATTAACCGTCGAACTGGGGGGGAACAGGCCAAGATGTAGCCTGTCATCATGATCAAACACATTTGCATACCGAAGGCGAGCAAAGCCCAGAATCCATTTCCCCATGCTTTAATTGAATCAAAGGCTCGTGAACCAACCCCAACTTCTGGCTTGAATCCCCAGATGAGGGCTAAGATAAAAGTTACAATACTCAAGAGGATGACGATGACAAAAGCATCAGGGATCCAGCGTTCTGTCCAGCGGGTGAGGGCATCCCCCCAATCTTTAAGAAATTCAAAAGTTCCACGAACTTCTTCTTTCTTTTTCTCGACCATAATCGGTTCCTCCTTCTTAAAGTAGTTAAGGAAATGAGGCTAAAACACCAATAAGCTGGAAAATGATCGGAGGTCTCGGACGGTTTCACCTCCTTTCTATGTCGACTGAAAATTTATCAGGAAAGTTTGAACCGGCTACTAAGAAATAATTCCTACCCACCTTTTCCATATCTAAAAAGAGCTTTTTTGTCAATAGAAATCTCAAAGGGTAAGTGTCTCCCAAAGCCTATTTCTAATTGACATTTTTTATAGTTATGTTAACATCGATAGACAATAATTCCTCCTCGTCCTCCTTTATTAATTGGGAATAGGGGGGATTATGAAGAGGGTTTTGATTGATCCGATCTTTTCTGGCAATTGAGCTTCCGAAGACAATCCTCAAAAAGATTGAGGAGGTTCAGAGAGACTTAAAATCAACCCATGGTGATGTACGGTGGGTCAATTCCGAAAAAATCCACCTCACTCTAAAATTTTTTGGAAATATTGAAGAGTTAAGGATTGACCCCATCTTCAAAACCATTGAAGAAGTGATTCGGAATACCCCTCCATTTTCTCTCAAGGTGAGGGGGGTAGGGGCCTTCCCCCATTTAAAAAACCCAAGGGTGATCTGGATGGGATTGGTGGATGGGAGGGAGACCCTCATTTCGTTTCAGAAACAAATAGATACCTTATTGAAAGATATTGGATTTCAGCCTGAAGATCGTCCCTTCCACCCTCATCTCACTTTAGGAAGAATGAAATCAAGCCGGGGGAAAGAAGAGCTGGTGGGAAGGATGGAGAAATTTAAAGAAGAGGAATTTGGAACTTTCCAAGTGGAGAGGGTGGTCTTATTTAAAAGCGATTTAAAACCAACAGGGCCGATCTATACCCCTTTGAAGGAAATGAAATTAGGAAGTTGAAACACCGGTGAGGAGATTGGGAGATAGGGAGACACGGAAAAAATTACTTCTCTCCGTCACCCCATCCCCGAATCGACAAAGTCGGAGTGGGAGGGATGATGAAAGTAGATCCGAAGGTAGATTCAAAGGTAGATTCAAAGGTTGATCCAAGTAAAGGGAAAGCAGTGGATTTGGCCGTCACCCAGATTGAAAGACAATACGGGAAAGGTTCCATTATGAAAATGGGTGCGGAAGCGATGCTCGGAGAAATTCCAATTATCTCCACCGGATCCCTCTCCTTGGATCTTGCTCTCGGGGTTGGAGGATTGCCAAAGGGAAGGGTGGTGGAGATTTTCGGTCCCGAAGCCTCAGGCAAGACAACATTAGCCCTCCATGTTGTTGCAGAAGCACAGAAGAAGGGGGGTATTGCTGCCTTCATCGATGCAGAACATGCGTTAGATGTTCAATACGCAAAAAAATTAGGCGTAAAAATTGACGACCTCCTCATCTCCCAACCTGACACAGGAGAACAGGCATTAGAGATTACAGAGATTCTGGTTCGGAGCGGGGCGGTGGATGTGATCGTTGTCGACTCTGTGGCCGCTCTCGTTCCCAAGGCAGAGATTGAAGGGGAGATGGGCGATGCCCATATGGGACTTCAGGCAAGGCTGATGTCCCAAGCCTTGAGGAAATTGACCGCTACCATCAGCAAATCAAATACGATCGTGGTCTTCGTAAACCAAATTCGAATGAAAATCGGCATCATGTTTGGAAATCCGGAGACGACCACCGGAGGCAATGCCCTCAAATTTTACTCCTCCGTACGACTCGATATCCGACGAATCGCTTCCATCAAGCAGGGCCAAGAAGTGACCGGCTGCCGGACGAAAGTTCGTGTGGTGAAGAACAAAGTAGCCCCCCCGTTCAAAGAGGTAGAGTTCGACCTCATTTACGGCGAGGGTATTTCAAGAGAAGGAGATGTCCTCGACCTGGCGGTGGACAAGAACTTTATTGAAAAGAGCGGGACTTGGTATGCCTATGGCGGCCAACGTATCGGTCAGGGACGGGAGAATGCAAAACAGTTTTTAAAAGAGAATCCTAAGGTCCTGGAGCAGATGGAGAAGGAGATTCTTGAAAACTTTCGAAGCTCCAAAGTGTGATCGATAGGATTTAAGAAAGGGAAGGAGAAGAAGATGGATTTGAATCAGATCCTATTGGAAGCCCTCTCGCAGGAAGCCTCTGATGTTCACATCAAAGAAGGAGCTCCTCCGATCTTCAGGGTTAACGGTGTCCTGGGACCCTGGAATAAGGTGAAGCCCTTTGACCATAATGACTTGTCGAAGATGGCTTTCGGTTTGATGAACGATTGGCAGAAAGAACGATTCATCAAGAATCGGGAAGTGGACATGGGTTATGAGGTCTACGGGCTGGGACGGTTTCGGGTCAATGTCTTCCAGCAGCGAGGAAAGCTCAGGATGGCCCTTCGAATCGTGCCTTACCAGATCAAGGGCTTGGAGGAATTGCATCTTCCTGCAGTGCTCAGAAGTGTTTCCTTAGAACAAAGGGGCCTCATTCTTGTTACGGGAACCACAGGGAGCGGTAAATCTACGACATTAGCCACGATGATTGATATCATCAACAATGAGCGAAATTGCCATATTATTACGATTGAAGACCCCATCGAATTTGTCCATGAAGATAAGAAGTCGATAGTAGACCAAAGGGAGATCGGCTCAGATACGAGCACTTTCTCCAGTGCCTTGCGTGTGGCTCTCCGGCAAGACCCAGATGTGATCTTAGTAGGTGAAATGAGGGATTTTGAGACGATCGAGACCGCCCTGACCGCTGCCGAGACAGGGCATTTGGTCATGTCCACCCTCCACACCTTGAATGCCACGGAGACCGTGACTCGAATCATTTCTGTCTTCCCCCCCTACCATCAGAAACAGGTCCGCCTGCAGCTTGCCGGTGTGTTGAAAGGGGTCGTCTCTCAGAGATTGGTCCCGAGGGCAGACGGAACGGGAAGGGTGCCTGCCGTTGAGGTCCTGGTCTCCACGGCGAGGGTGAGAGAATGTATTATTGAAAAAGATAAGACCTCCGAAATCAATGACGCTATCTCCAGGGGAGTCACCAGTTATGGGATGCAATCCTTCGACCAATCCCTGATGTTCTTAATGAAGGAGGGATTGGTTACCTATGATGAAGCCCTCAAACACTGCACCAATCCAGACGATTTTGCTCTGAGGGTGAAAGGAATTTTCTCTGCAAGTGACGGCAGTTGGGAGGATTTTGAGACGTTAGAGAAAGAGAAAGAGGCAGTCAAGGAGATGGGAAAGGCAGAAGCGAAGAAGGAAAAAGTTACAAAGCCCTCGGATTCAAAAATGAATGACCGTAGGGGGACAGGTTTGAAACCATGACCTCTGATGAAATTCGAAGGGCTTTTCTCAATTACTTTGAGGAGAGGGAACACCGTATTGTCCGAAGCTCCTCATTGGTCCCCAAAAACGATCCCACCCTGCTTTTTACCAATGCCGGAATGGTCCAATTTAAAGGGGTCTTTTTAACCGAAGAGACCCGGGCCTACAAACGGGCTACGACGTCGCAAAAGTGTGTTCGGGCCGGTGGAAAACATAATGATCTTGAGATTGTTGGAAAGACTGCCCGGCACCACACCTTCTTTGAGATGTTAGGAAACTTTTCCTTCGGAGACTATTTTAAAAAAGAGGCCATTGAAATGGGATGGAACCTCCTCATCCGCCAATGGGGGTTGCCTGCGGAAAAAATGTGGATCACCATCTATTTAGATGACGATGAGGCATTTCACCTCTGGAGGAAAGTGGGGGTTCCGGGAGACCGGATTGTCCGATTGGGGGAAAAAGATAATTTCTGGGCGATGGGTGAAACAGGGCCCTGTGGTCCCTGTTCAGAGATTGTGATTGATCAGGGAGAGGGAGTGGGATGCGGTCGTCCGGATTGCCAGGTGGGATGCGATTGTGATCGATTCTTAGAACTCTGGAATCTCGTCTTCATGCAATTCAATCGAGATGGCGAAGGAAAGCTCCAGCCTCTCGCCAAACCCTGCATCGACACAGGAATGGGCCTGGAAAGGATTTCTGCCATCCTGCAAGAGGTCAAGAGCAACTATGAAACGGATCTGTTCAGACCCATCTTTGACGAGATTGAGACAATCAGCCATGTTCCCTATGGACAAGAACCGCGATCCGACGTTTCCATCCGAGTCGTCGCTGACCACAGCCGGGCAGCGACCTTTCTGATCAGCGATGGTGTTCTCCCGTCGAACGAAGGCAGAGGATACGTCCTTCGCCGGATCATGCGAAGGGCGATGCGGCATGGAAAAATACTCGGGATCGCAGGTCCTTTTCTTTACCGGACTTCCTCGAAAGTGGTGGATTTGATGAAGGAAGCCTATCCTGAACTGAGAGAGACAGAGGCCTTCATTTCAAAAGTCATCCAGAACGAAGAGGAACGATTCTCGGAGACTCTCGATTCGGGTCTGAAAATCCTGCGGGAGGAGTTGGAACAGCTTCAGCGGGAAGGAGGGAGGATTCTCCCCGGCGAGGTGGCATTCCGGCTTTATGATACTTATGGATTTCCTCTCGATCTAACCGCTGAGATTCTTCAAGAGAAAGGGATGAGTTTTGATGAAGCAGGGTTTAAGGCCCAGATGGAAGAGCAGAAGCATAAAAGTAAACAGGCATGGCAGGGGATCGGCGAGGGAAAGACAAAGGAGGTCTACCGGCAGATTGTAAACGAAGGGATGAAGTCAGCCTTCTTGGGATATGGAGAGACTCAATCCGAATCGAAGATTCTTCGATTGATCAAAGGCGATGAAAGGGTTCCTTTCGCCGTAGGAGGGGACGAGATCGAAATCATCACAGAGAAGACACCCTTCTATGGGGAAGCAGGGGGTCAGGTAGGGGATCGAGGGGTCATCTTCCATGAGGGATTCTCCATAGAGGTGGAGAATACGATCAAACCCCTGGAGGAGTTGATCATTCATCAGGGAAAGGTGAAACGGGGAAGGGTGAAAGAGGGAATGGAGGCTGTTCTCAAGGTGGAAAGAGAACGCAGGAGAGGCATCGCCCTCAATCATACGGCAACTCATCTTATGCAGGCCGTTTTAAGAGAAGTTTTAGGAGGTCATGTCCATCAAGCAGGGTCTCTTGTTTCGTCAGAAAGATTGCGATTTGACTTCACCCACTTTGCTTCCATGGAGAAGGAAGAACTGGAACGTGTCGAGGCTCTGGTCAATCAGAAAATTCGAGAGAACTTAAAAGTTGAGACGAAAATCATGGCCGTCGAAGATGCTCTCCAGACAGGAGCCATGGCCCTTTTTGGAGAGAAGTACGGCGAGAAGGTAAGGGTGGTGATGGTCTCGGATTTCAGCATTGAACTCTGTGGGGGAACCCATACTTCGAGAACAGGCGATATTGGCCTTTTCAAAATTGTCAGTGAATCGGGAGTCGCTGCTGGAGTGAGAAGAATTGAAGCCTTGACCGGGGAAGGGGCCTACCGATTTGTCAAAGAGGAGGAACGAGAACTTTGGGAGATCGCCTCTTTTCTTAAATCTACCCCTGGGGAACTTTCTGTAAAAATAGAGCGGTTACTGGAGAGGCAGAAGGAATTGGAGAAAGAGCTCTCCTCCTTTCAGGATAAACTGTCCCACCAAGAGCTCTCGAATCTGCTTCCTTCGATGAAGGAGATAAAGGGGGTGAAGGTTCTTTCAGCCAAGATAGATGGGAAGGATATTAAGCGAATGAGGGAATTCGTTGACCAGTTGAAAGGGAAGATCGGATCAGGCATCATTCTTCTCGGAGGTCAGAGCCAAAACAAAGTTTCTATGGTTATGGGGGTGACTCTAGACCTCACCCATCGGTACCATGCTAATGATTTGATTAAAAAGATCGCTCTTCTTATTGGAGGAACAGGAGGAGGTCGTCCTGATTTTGCGCAGGCAGGAGGGACCGACTCTAAAAAATTGGACGAGGCACTTAAGGCCATTGACGATCTTATTTGAATCCTTTTTTGGGAAATTGAATCCCCCCACTCCTTTTCAGCAAAGGAGACGAGGGGGATTTTTTTATAAGAAAAGATGTCAGGATTGAAGGGGTCGAGGGGTCGAGCCTGCCCACCGGCAGGCAGGGATTTAATTGGTTAAGTTCACATCTCCTGAACCCTGGAACCCTTGAATCCTCAAACCCTTAAGCCATTCCGTTTAAGGGAAGGCGATTAACTTTTCATTCGATCGGGTAGATTTAGGAGAATGATGACACAGGTGAGGACACGATTTGCACCCAGCCCAACAGGTGACCTCCATATCGGGGGGGCACGGACCGCGTTGTTCAACTGGCTACTGGCACGCCATGCCCAAGGGGTCTTTATTCTCCGCATCGAAGATACGGACGTGGCTCGATCCACCCAGGAGGCAATCCAGGTGATCTTGGATGCCATGATCTGGTTGGGAATGGATTGGGATGAAGGGCCTTTTTATCAGACGGAACGGATTTCCCTTTATCAAGAGGCCGCGGAGAAACTTCTAAAAGAAGGTAGAGCTTATCGATGCTACTGTACTCCAGAGGAGTTGGAGAAAAAACGGGAAAAAGCTCTTCAGGCCGGAGTGAAGCCTAAATATGATCGAACCTGTCTTGAGCGAAAATCTTCCCCTCCAGGAAAATCCTCTGCGATCCGTTTCCTTTCTCCAGAGGAGGGAAAAACAGTGGTGGAAGATCTCATCCAAGGTCGGGTTGAATTTGATAATTCCGAGTTGGATGACCTGATCATTCTCCGAAGCGATGGCCTCCCCACTTATAATTTTTCAGTGGTGGTGGATGATGCCACCATGGAAATCACTCATGTCATCCGTGGAAATGACCATCTCAACAATACCCCCCGCCAGATCCAGATTTATCAAGCCCTGGGTCATCCCCTCCCCAAATTTGGTCATGTCCCGATGATTCTCGGCCCGGACAAGAAGAAGCTTTCTAAACGACATGGGGCTCAATCGGTCATGGAGTATCAGAAAATGGGGTACCTCCCCCAGGCCGTGGTTAACTATTTAGTCCGCTTGGGATGGTCCCATGGAGACCAGGAGGAGTTTACCCGTGAAGATTTGATCAGGAAATTCAGCATGGAAGCCGTTGGGAGATCCGCGGCAGCCATGAATCCGGGAAAACTGGATTGGCTCAATGCTCAATATATCAAGAGAATAGAGTTGGACGAACTGGTTCAGAGGGTTCGGCCTTTTATTGAAGCCAAGGGGTATTTAAACATCGATCCTGACCGATTGAGAAAGGCCCTTCTTTCTCTCAGGGAGAGGGTCAAGACCTTGGTGGAGATGGCGGATCTGTCAGAATTTTACTTCCGTGAAGAGATCGCTTATGATGAAAAAATGGCCGTGAAATTTTTGAATCAAGAGACCTTGCTAATGTTAAACCAGATCATCCCTTCCCTATCGGAGGAATCAACCCTGGAAAAAGGAAATGTCCATCGACTGATTCAACAATTGGCTGAAATGCGAGGAGAGCCATTGGTGAAGATTGCCCAACCCCTCCGGGTAGCCTTAACCGGTAGAACGGTCAGCCCTCCCATTGACGAAGTGATGGAGGTTCTGGGGAAAGAAGCGGTGATCAAACGACTCCAACGAGCGATTGAATATATAAAGAAATCCGAAGTTCGAATATCGAAATACGAAACAAATACAAAATTCAAATGATCAAATTTTCAAAATATTTTTTTTCATAAAAGAGTTTTGTATTTTGGTCATTTGAAATTGTTTCGAATTTCGGATTTCGTGCTTCGAAATTAGATTGAACGAGAGGGTTTTCATGAAACTAAAATCTTTGGAGGTGATTGGATTTAAATCCTTTGTGGATCGCCTCCATCTCAGCTTTCCGGGAGGAATCACCACCATCGTGGGCCCCAATGGTTGTGGTAAGTCGAATGTGGTTGATGCGGTGCTCTGGGCCATTGGCGAGCGGAGCGCCAAACATTTACGCGGAAAATTGATGGAGGATGTCATCTTCAATGGAACAGATGGCAGGAAACCTTTAGGAATGGCAGAGGTGAGCCTGACGTTCTCCAATGAAGATGGGTCTGCTCCCGAAGCCTATGAACCCTATACGGAGATTACGGTCACCCGAAGGCTTTATCGATCCGGCGAAAGTGAATACCTTATTAATAAAGCGCCGTGCCGATTGCGAGATATCACCGATCTCTTCTTGGATACTGGGATTGGGGTGAATGGTTACTCGATTGTAGAGCAGGGACGGGTGGAACGTCTCATCAACGCCAATCCCCAGGATCGGCGTTTTTTAATCGAAGAGGCAGGGGGAATCGCCAAATACAAGGAGCGAAAGAGGCTTGCCCTGATGAAGATGGAGGCCACGCAACAAAACCTTCTTCGAATCCAAGACATCATTGCCGAGGTGAAACGACAGATCGTCACGTTGGAACGCCAGGTGAAACGGGCAGAAGAATATAAAGCCATCCGGAAGGAGGTCAAGGAAATCGAAATCCGTTTTGCCCTCCAGGAATACACAGAGCTTTCAGAGAAGGGGGAGGCGGCAAGAGGATATCTCAAAGCCCTTCGAGAACGAGAGATGGAGGTGTCTGCTCAGACGGCAAAGAGAGAGGCATTGATCGAAAGCTTGAGGCTGAATGGAATAGAGGAAGAAGAGAAACTCCGCAGCCATCAACAGGAGGTTTTCGAACTGGGTCGAAAGATTCAAAAAATGGAAAGTGAAATTGAATTTTTCCGGAGAGAGGAGGGAAGCCTTCAAAAACAGGAGAATCAATCGGTGGAAGAGATCCGTGAATCTCTCAGGGTTTGGAGGGAAACCAGGAAAGAACGCAGAAGAACGGAGCAGGTTCAGAGGAATCTGAAGGAAGAACACCATGAAAACGAAGAAATACGGAGAGAATGGGAAACCCTTTTCAACGATTTTAGGACAACCCACCAAGAGCTTTTAGAAGAATTGGAAGCCGAGAAGGTTGGATTGATCGACACTCTGACCCAACTGACCTCTCAAAGAAATCGCTTCGTCCACCTTGAGGAAAGAAAAGATGATCTGCAAAAGCGGCTTCGTTCCAACATCAGGGAATCCGAAGAAGTGGGGAGAAGGCTCGCCCAACTGGAAGAGGCCTACTCTGAAAAAGTCAGAGACAGGGAGCTCAGCCTCTCCATCCAGTCAATCCGTCAGGAAGAAAAGGTTCGGTTGGAAGGAGAGGACGAGGGATTAAAGGAAGCCTTGTTTCAGAAACGAACAGAGCGATCGACATTAGAAGAAAACTTGAGGAAGAATCGCTCTCGTTACCTCTCCCTTAAAGAGCTTCAAGAGAATTATGAAGGGTACGAAGAAGGGGTGAAGTCTATTCTCCTGAGAAAGAGAGAGGAGCCGGAGACATGGAGGGGGATTATAGGAGCGGTGGCCGATATCTTGGAGCCAGACCCAAAGTATGAGATTCCCCTTGAAGCGGTTTTGGGGCAGCGATTGCAATATTTGATTGTGGAGGGAGAAAGGGAAGGCATGGAAGCAATGCTCTTCCTTAAAAATGGGGCCATTGGCCGGGGGAATTTCATTCCCATTTTGCCCGCCGGCAGGCAGAATGGGATTCAAGAGATGAGCACTGGAAATCGAATCTTTCATGAGGAAGGGAAACCCTTTCCTCTTTCTCGTTTCGTGAAGGTGAAAGAGAGATTTGCCCCAATTGCAGAATTCTTGATCGGGGATGTTGGGGTGGTCGAAAGCTGGGAGGAGGCACTCCATTGGATGAAGCATGGCGGAGGATTTGGAACCCTCGTTACCTTAGAAGGGGATGTCCTGGAACGCTCTGGAGTGATGTCAGGAGGAAGCCGTGATCAAGGACTTGGTCTTTTAGAAAGGCGAAGGGAGATCAGAGAATTAGAACAGAGAGTCAAAGAAGCAGAAGAAGAATGCCGAGAAGCCTGCGACGAAGAGGAACGCCTCCAGAAGGAGATCATAGAGAAGGAAATCCAATTGGAGAGTAGAAGGAAGGAGATTCAGGAAAAGGAGATCGAGCTTCTCCATCAAGAAAGAGATTTGGAGGGATTGAAAAAGGAGATCTCCCAATTCCAGCAGAGAATGGAGGTTATCCAATTTGAACAGAAACAGCTCGAGGAGGAGCATCAAGAATTAGAGAAAGAGAAAAAAGAAGTCTCTGCTCAAATGGAGAGAGAGGAGGCGACGAAAAGGAAGAGGGAAGAACAAGTCCAGTTATTGAAGAAGAAAGTCGAAGAGGTTGGAGAAGGGACAGAAGAACTGGGAGAAAAGATCACCGGAAAAAAGGTCTTTTTGGCTTCCCTTGAAGAGAAGCAGAAAGGACTGGAAGGGCAGATTCAAAATATTTTGGATGCCCAGAGGACGTTGAGGGAGCAGATCTCAAAAAAGGTGAAAGGAATCAGGGAAGCCCGTGAAGAAGCGGGGTCCCTTCGGAATCATATCCAGCAATGGGAAAGGGAGTTAGAAGATGGTCTTAGGAGCCACCGCCTCAAAGAAGAAACACTCTCTGCACAAAAAGAGAAGGTGGAGACCCTCAAAAACGAATGGAAGGAAGTTGAGGCATCCTCTAAGTACTTACGTCGGGAGTTGGAAGAGGTGAGGCAGAAGATCCATGAAGAAGAGATCCTGGCCTCGGAGGTTCAATTGAAAATTTTTCATCTTCAGGAGTCGATGAGAGAGCGATATGGGGCAACGCTTTCCACATCGATCGGAGCGTCCCCCACGGAATTCCAGAGGGAGGAGATGTCAAAACGTTTGGCAGAGTTAAAAAGTGCCATGGAAGGATTTGGAGAGGTTAACCTAATGGCCATTGAAGAATATCAAGAGCTGAAACAGCGGCACGATTTTCTTTCGGAACAACAGGTCGATCTGCATCAGGCCCTCGATACATTGAGAAGAGCAATCCTCCGGATCAACCGGACGACAACGAAACGATTTTTGGAGACCTTCCATTTGGTCAATGAAAAGTTTAAAGAAGTTTTTTCAAGGCTCTTTAAGGGTGGCCAGGGCAGCCTCGTCATGTTGGATGAGCAGGACCCTGCCACCACAGGGATTGATATCATTGCCCAACCTCCGGGAAAGAAGCTACAGAACATTGACCTCCTCTCTGGAGGGGAGAAAGCATTAGTGGCCACAGCCCTGCTTTTTGGGCTCTTCATGATTAAACCCACTCCTTTCTGCTTGCTCGATGAAGTGGATGCACCCTTGGATGATGCAAACATCAATCGATTTATCGAATTGGTGAAGGAGTTTTCAAGAACATCTCAATTCGTCATCATTACCCATAATAAGAATACCATGGAAGCCTCCAACACCCTCTATGGGATCACCATGGAAATGCCCGGGGTCTCGAAGGTGGTCTCAGTGCGGTTAAATTAGAAATTCTACCTTAAAAAATAATTCTTGACAGTAATAATATTTTTATATATTTTTGCATCGGGTCCAGAAATATATCCTGATGTTTCTGGAGGGTAAAACGGTTGGATAGTCGGGCCACTATCCGATAATAGAATTTCGGATAGTGGCTTTTTTATTAGGGCTTGGTGCATAGAGAGATATATAACTTTAAACAAAAAAGGTTATAAGGTCCATCTCAATTTAGCCTTATATTATGTGAAATTTTTTGCTTGCAATTATTTTTTAGATATGTAAAATAAGGCCAGTCTTGGGGTCCCGTCTAAAGGTTATGAATATATTTTAAGATCGAAAGATTTAACTGGCTTTAAGCATTATCTTTATTAAATTTTTTAAAATAGAAGGCATATAAAATACAACCGCGCGGGGTTGGATTTTGTCTGAGAGTCTCTCAAACAATATACCGCTCCAGTTTATCAAACCAAGGCGCATTCTTTAAAAATTATCCAAAAGGGAGGTGATGGAAAGAAAAAAGGGAATAAGATAGGATTCTCAAAAAAATTTTAAGAAAGAACACAGAGAGTAAAAACGTATAAAAAATAAAATTGGGAGGGGAACATTATGAAAAAGTCGTTCATCTTTGCAATTATTTTAGGAATATTTTGTGTAGGTTTGTCGGTGAGCAGTGAAGCTCAACCCATTAAAATTGGAGCCGTCATCAATTTGACGGGTCCAGCCTCTACTTGGGGACAGTACCATGCTAAAGGCCATCGGGATTATGTCAACTATGTCAATGATGTCAAAGGAGGAGTTGCTGGGAGGAAGATTGAATTAGAAATCGTCGATCATGCTTACAAAGTCCCGGAGGGTGTTAAATTCGTAAAGAAATTCTGCGAGGAAAAAAAGGATATGATTGCCACCTGGGACGCCGGAACGGGTATTCAGGTAAAACCGATTATCCAAGAATACAAAATACCTACCATAAATTATTCGGTCCCTAAAATGATTCTCAACCCACCCCTCGGTTATATGTATCTTCCTTTTGGGAGCTACGAATTAGATTCCTGGATGGTGTTAGAGTATATCCGCAACATCCATAAAGGCAAAGATGCTCCCAAAGTAGGTCTATTGACCTATAACAATGTTTATGGGAGGACGATTCATGATCCAAGCAAGGAATATGCCGCGAAAAATAAAATCAATATCGTAACCATTGAAGAATTTCCAACAGCCACCGTCGACTTGACCACCGAGATGCTTCGCCTGAAAAGTAAAGGGGCGGAATATGTTTTTATGCAGATTCTCCCTGCTCATGTGATTACCGCCCTCAAGGCGGCTGATAAAGTTGGTTACAACGTTCCTTTCTTTGGAACGTGGACGGCTACGGACCCCGACTTCTTTAAACTCGGAAAAGGACTGATCCGGAATCGCCTCTTCATGCAATTCTGCGGTGTCCTCCCTCAGGATAAGACACCTGGAATTGATATCCTTCAGAAATTGTGGGCAAAGTATAAGACTGTGAATATGTTCGAAACCTCTTACTGGGAAGGTGTGGTCATAGCCATGATCCAGGAAAGAGCCGCTCACCGGGCTGCTGGATTATTCAAGACCATCAACTCGGAGAATATTAATAAGGCCATGGAGACTTTTAACAATGAAGACTTTGGAGGCCTGGTGCCTTATGTGACTTACTCCAAAGATAACCATGAGGGCTCCTTTAAAGGAAGGATCGTTCAGATTCATGAAGATGCAACCTATTCACCCATGACCAATTTCTATGTTCCCGGAAAAGAGAAAGTTCAAGTGTTGAAGGCTCCCAAATTGTAAAAGTCAGGTATCGAAGGGGAAATCGATGAAGGCATTTCGAGGTCAGCCCAGCATTTATGCCTCCACTCAGCCTGCGGATCGGCGGGCTGAGTTGGAGGTGAAAAAAATCTTTTTGAACTTCGGGGGTGTCATGGCACTCCATGATGTCGATCTCACCGTTCACACGGGTGAATTGGTCAGCGTCATCGGGCCGAATGGTGCAGGAAAGACAAGCCTCATGAATTGTATTACAGGTTATTATCACCCACAAAAAGGAGAGATCCTTTTCAATGGAGAAGAAGTCACAGGTCTGCACCCCCATGAGGTTACGAAGAAAGGGATTGGAAGGACCTATCAGAATATTGAACTCTTTCCAGGTATTACCGTGTTAGCGAATATGCTTTTAGCTCGTCATCTTTTTTGTAACTATGGACTTGGGAAAGCCTCCATTTTTTCCCCATCCGTTCAAAAAGAAGAAGTCCGACACCGTCAAGTTTTGGAAGAACTGATTGATTTTCTGGAAATGCAGTCCATCCGAAAAAAACCGGTGGGCTCCTTGCCGTATGGGATGAGGAAGAGAGTGGAACTGGGTCGCGCCTTAGCCTTAGAGCCAAAACTTTTAGTGTTAGATGAACCCTTTGCGGGAATGACCCTTGAAGAAAAAGAAGATATGGTCAGGTTTTTACTGGAGTTAAACTCGGCCTGGGAGCAAACCATCATTTTGGTGGAACATGATATGTCTGTTGTCATGAGCGTATCACAACGTATTATGGTTTTAAATTTCGGAGAGAGGATCGCAGAGGGTACCCCGGAGGCAATTCAAAATCACCCCGAGGTCATCAAGGCCTATCTGGGTGAAACAACAAAGTTTTAATCCCCCTTTTCCCCCCTTTATTAAAGGGGGGTTGGAGGTTCAATGGAATTTTGGATTGATGGAATAATGGGTATATCAGCCCAATATTCCATTGTTCCATCATTCCATTTTTCCAATCTGGAGTCACAAACATATGGGGAATAAAATGGAACGCTTCAATCAGGAGGTCCTTTCCTCCTTAATAAATTATACCCTTCCTCAGATCTTATTTAAACAGGCCAAAGAGTTGGGCTCAAGTAAAATTGCTATACGCGAAAAGATGTATGGGATATGGTTGGCCCATAACTGGCAGGATTATTTTTGTTATACGAGAAATGTAGCTTTGGGCCTCAAGGCTCTTGGTCTCAAACGGGGTGAAAACATTGGGATCATTACAGACAATCATCCGGAGTGGCTTTTTACCGAGATAGGGGCTCAGGCATTAGGTGCTATCACGGTCAATCTGTTTACCTCCTCCGTTGCAAAAGAGCTAACGACGATGCTGAATCGCATTCAAGCGGTCTATGTGGTCGCTCAAGACCAAGAGCAGGTCGATAAGCTCCTGGAAATGAAAGAACAGCTTTCTCATGTTCGAAAGGTCATCTATGTTGATCAAACAGGAATGAGAACTTATACCAATCAGCCCTGGCTGATGAGTTTCAAGGAGCTCTTAGATACCGGTGCGAAGTTAGACCAAGAACAACCCAATCTTTTTGAAGAAGAATTGTGGAAAGGAAAACCGGAGGAAGTCGCTTTAATGATCATGACCTCCGGAACCACGGGGATTCCTAAATTGGCAATGATCTCCCATCAAAGTTTCACCGAAATCGCAAGAAAATGGGTTGAAACCGCTCCTATTGGTCCGGGGGACAATTGGATTTCCATCACCCCAACCGCATGGATCGTAGACCAGATGTGGGGAGTAGGTGTATCACCCCTTACAGGGATGACCATGAATTTCCCTGAAACGTTAGAAACCATAACGGAAGATTTTCGAGAAATTGGACCGGTCGTCGTTATCACCTCTTCAAGGTTCTGGGAAGACCTCGCCTCAAAAATTAGAGTGAAGATCGCCGATGCGGGTTGGTTGAAACGTAAACTTTTTGCCCTGGGCGAAAAGATTGGAGGGGCTTTGGTCGACCTTGAGTCTAAAAAGGAACCCGTCCCGACCACCTTACAAGTACTTCATAAAATATTTGCAAGAATCGTTTATCGTCCTCTCTTGGATCGAGTGGGATGCGCACAAATTCGTGCTGCGATTACAGGAGGGCACCCCATCAGCCCCGATGTCATACGATTCTTTCGTGCAAAGGGATTAAATCTGAAGCACGCCTATGGCCTCACCGAAGGGGGGGGGGTCTTTCAGGTTCAGCCGGACAAAGAGGTAAAACCCGAGTCAGTTGGGAAACCCTTGCCAAGAACAGAGGTAAAGATTGCTGAGGATCAAGAGGTGCTGGTCAGAACACCTTCCTGCTTTGTCGGTTATTACCAAGATCCGGAGGCGACGAATAAAGCGCTTCGCGATGGCTGGCTTTATACGGGTGATGCAGGGTATATCGATGATGACGGACATCTCCTCATCATCGGTCGCAAAGAAGAGATCATGCGCACCAGAGCAGGGGAGGCCATTTCATCAGACTTTATTGAGACGAGGCTTAAATTCAGTCCTTACATCAAAGAAGCCGTGGTCTGGGGGGAAGGCCGTGACTACATCACAGGGTTTATCAACATAGACTTTGGAAACGTGGGAAGTTGGGCAGAGGATCGAATGATTCCCTATACGACCTACACTGATCTTTCCCAGCAGGCGCCCGTTGAAGATCTAATTCTTGGTGAGGTCCGCCATGTGAATACGCAATTGCCTAAGCCGATGAGGCTTCATAAAATCATTTTGTTATATAAGCTTCTCGATGCGGATGACGAAGAGCTGACCCGGACAGGGAAGGTTCGAAGGAAATTCGTTTACGAACAGTACAATAATTTAATTGAGGCCATGTATAGCGGACAGAAGGATCTCGAGGTGACAGGCAACGTACGCTATCGCGATGGACACGTAGGGACCATCACCACTAAGGTGAAGATACTAACGGTTGAGTAAAAACATCAATGCAAAATATAAATTGTAAAATGAAAATTGCAAATTTTATTCATTCTTGCTAACTGCTAATTTTTCATTTTGCAATTTTCAGTGATCTTTAACTGGGAGGTTCTCTTTTATGGAATTTTTTATTCAACTTTTAATTCAGGGGTTATCCGTTGGATTTCTCTATGCCTTAGCCGCTCTGGGTTTCGTCATGATTTTTAAGTCCTCGAGCGTCCTTAATTTTGCACACGGTGAGTTACTCGCTATCGGGGCCTTCATTTTTTTAGTCTTTTCCCTATGGTTGAAATTACCCATCCCCATTGCTTTTTTCTTGACGCTGGTTGGGACGTTCGCTATGGGGTTTGTTATCGAACGCCTTTTTCTGCGCCCCTTGATTGGCGAAGCCCTCATTGAGGTGATCATGCTGACCGTCGGGCTCGCCGCCATGTTCAAGGGATTGATGCTTTTCATCTTCGGAGGTAATTTATTTAATTATCCCGACTTCCTTCCCAAATATCTTACCATTCAATTGGGCGCCGTCATGATTCCGCCCGTTTATGTGGCCTCCTTTGTCATCGGTGTGATCTTCCTGTCGATCTTTGGATTCTTTTTCAAGTATTCCTCCCAGGGTATTTACATGAGGTCTGTGGCGGATAACCAGCCCGCCGCTCTCTCATTAGGGGTCCATGTAAGAAGGGTCTTTGCCATGTCTTGGGCCATTGCGGCTCTGGTTTGTGCGATCAGCGGGATCATTTTGGGGATCATGAACGGGATCAATGTCCATGATATCAGTGTCATGGGACTCAAAGTCTTTCCAGTCGTCATCCTGGGTGGGCTGGAAAGCATTGGTGGAGCTATTATCGGTGGGCTCATCATTGGATTGCTTGAAACGTTCACGGGCGGATATGTCTCCACTTCGCTCAAAGAAGTCATCCCTTATTTGGTTCTCGTTTTTATTTTATTGGTGAAGCCCTATGGGCTCTTCGGCCTGGTAGAAATTGAGCGAGTGTAGAGATGAAACATCGTTGGAGGAGCCTCCCGTTGCGCGGGACTTGAGGTTGGAGGCAAAAGATTTTTGCCTTAAGCGAAGCGATCCTCAAGCGAAGTGATTCTATTGCGAATCATTTAGCAGTTTGGAGGTAGAATGCGAAAGCTGAAATTACATCCTTGTGGAAAATTTAATGAACAATACAAAGAAGAACTCACCATCTTCTCAACGGATTTTGGAAGGATCTGGATGTGGGTGGGACTCTTTTTTCTCTTTGCCGTCATCCCTTTCATCTGTAAACCTTACCTTTTGTATGTGATCAATCACATCGGGATGGCCGCCATTGCTGCTATTGGCCTCAATATCCTCATCGGATATACAGGTCAGATCTCTTTGGGTCATGGTGCCTTTTTCGGTGTAGGAGCCTATGCAGCGGCCATTCTTGCAACCGCGGTGGGTTTTCCCTTCTGGCTTTCCGTTATCTCTGCAGGTGTGATCACTGCTCTCGTGGGTGTGGTTTTTGGAATTCCATCCGTCCGCCTTAAGCACCTTTACCTAACCATTGCCACCCTGGCAGGTCAGTTTATTCTTCAATACCTTTTCGTTTCATGGGAAAGCCTCACCAAAGGGCCAGAGGGTATTATGCTGCCCCGTGCAACTCTCTTTGGACTCGATGTAAAAGGGGATCGTGCCTTCTATTACGTTATCTTTGTCTGTTTTGTCATCCTGACATGGATTGCTGTCAACCTCATCAGGACCCGATTCGGCCGTGCCTTTATCGCCATCCGTGATAATGACCGTGCGGCAGAAGGTATGGGCATTCCCATTTTTAAATATAAACTTCTCTCTTTTGCGATCAGTTCCTTCTATGCCGGATTCGCCGGAGGACTGGCGGCTTATTATATCGGCAGCATTACCCCTGAGCCCTATACGTTGTCCCTCTCTGTCGAATACATAGCGATGATCATCATCGGAGGTCTGGGAAGTATTCCCGGCGCTGTGTTTGGTGCCATTTTCATCACCGCCTTAAACGAAATACTGAGCCAAACCACACAGTTCTTTATGAATATTGAAGGGCTCACCAAGATCGCGCTGACTATCGCACCTCTTCGGGAGTTTGTCTTTGGATTGGCTATCGTGCTCTTCATTATTTTCGAACCCAAAGGATTAGCGGAAGTATGGCGCATCATCCGATCCGGCTTTAGACTCTGGCCATTTTCATATTAAGAATGATTACACAGATTCAAAAAGAAGATTACACAGATAGCCCGAAAAACGGATTCGCTCTGGGAGTGTACCCAACTATTCTACGAGGGAGTTATGGAAGACAATCTTTTACTTCAAGTCAATAATATCAGTGTCGTTTACTCTGATGTCATCCAGGTGCTAAAAGGGGTTTCCCTGGTTATTAGAAAAGGACAAATTGTTTCATTGCTGGGTAGTAACGGCGCAGGGAAAACAACCACCTTAAAGGCCATCTCCGGATTGCTCAAACCGGAAAACGGTAAGGTGACGGAAGGCTCCATTGAATATGAAGGCAGGGGGATTCATAATTCATCTCCGGAGACCATTACCCGCCTTGGAATTATTCAGGTCCTGGAAGGTCGCCAACCTTTTAAGTACCTAACCGTTGAAGAAAACCTCCGAGTGGGAACGGCCACCCGATGGGGGAAGCCCTATAAAAAAGATCTCGAATTGGTCTACAGTTACTTTCAACCCTTGGTAGCCCGAAAGAATCGACAAGCCGGATTCTGTAGTGGTGGCGAATTGCAGATGCTTGTTATGGGTAGGGCATTGATGGCCCATCCCCAACTCTTGTTACTGGATGAACCTTCCTTAGGGTTAGCCCCCTTTCTGGTCAGAGAAATTTTTGAAATCGTGAAAAGGATCAATGAAGAGCAGAAGACCACCATCATGCTGGTGGAACAGAATGCCAATATGGCACTCATGATCGCCCACTACGGCTATGTCATGGAGAATGGCAAGATTGTGATGGAAGAGGCTGCTTCCAATCTAAGGGAAAATCCGGATGTGAAGGAGTTCTATTTAGGAACGGCAAGCTCTGGGGCGCTCAAATCATATAAAGACGTCAAGGCCTACAAACGGCGCAAACGCTGGCTTTAGGATAGATGGAGACTGAAGGAGCGTCCCGATAAAACGGGACTGGAGGTATGAGGCAAAAATGTTTTTCCTCAACCCTTGACCGAAACGGCTTTCAAAAGAAACGCTCTCAAGGAAATTAACACATCAATCCATTATTCCGCTATTCTATTATTCCAATATTACCTGAGGGGGAATCCATATGGGGAATTTAGATATACACATCGGGGAGATCTTAGCCAGAAATGCGAGGTTGTATCCGAACGATGTGGCGTTGATTGAAAGAGTACCCGCTGAAGGGAAAAGAAACGAGATTACATGGAAGCAGTTTGATGAAGGGGCCAACCGATTTGCCAATGCTTTGATCAAGAAGGGGATTAAGAAAGGGGATAAAGTGATCCATCTCATGATGAACTCGATCGATTGGCTGATTTCCTATTTCGGGATCGTCCGCACCGGGGCCTGGGCCGTCCCCCTCAATTTTCGGTTTACAGGGAACGATATTCAATATTGCTGTGATGTCGCAGAGCCTGGATGCATCGTCTTTGGTGAAGAGTTCATCGATCGGATCACGGGCATCAAAGATAATCTTCCCACGGTCAAACACTATATCTTTGTTGGAAAAGAAGTTCCGAGTTATGCAGAACCTTTTGAAAAGTTATTAGAGAAATCTTCTTCCAACTCACCTAACATTCCGATTGGTTTTGATGATCCCTGCGGCCTCTATTTTACCTCCGGCACGACAGGGCAACCGAAACCCATCTTGTTGACTCATAAAAATATGATCTGTGCGTGCATCACTGAGAATGCCCATCATTATCAGACTAAAAGGGATAATTTCATTTTGATCCCTCCTCTTTATCATACCGGGTCAAAAATGCATTGGTTCGGGAGCTTCATCGTTGGTGGAAAGGCCGTCATCTTAAAGGGCGTCCAACCTGAATGGGTGATTCAAGCCATCCATGAGGAGAAGGCGACACTCATCTTCCTTCTTGTCCCGTGGGCCCAGGATATACTTTTAAAAATAGACAGCGGAGAGATTAAATTAAAGGATTACGATCTTAAACAGTGGAGGCTTATGCATATCGGAGCACAGCCTGTTCCTCCTTCCCTGGTAAAACACTGGAAAGAGTATTTTCCCAATATGGCCTATGACACAAACTATGGCTTGAGTGAATCCACTGGACCAGGGTGCGTCCACCTTGGGATAGAAAATGAACACAAAGTTGGAGCGATCGGCCTTCCCGGGTTCAACTGGGAATCTCGTATTGTGGATGAAGAAGGAAATGATGTGAAGAAGGGAGATGTTGGAGAGCTGGTGATCCGCGGAGATGGTGTGATGAGGGAGTACTATAAAAACCCCGAGGCAACTGTCAAAGCCCTTCGGAATGGATGGTTGTACACGGGAGATATGGCAAAGCAGGATGAAGAGGGTTTTATTTTCTTAGTTGACAGAAAAAAGGACCTCATCATCTCAGGGGGTGAGAATATTTTTCCTGTGGAGATTGAGGATTTCCTTCATGCCCTTCCTGGCGTCAAGGATATCGCTGCCATTGGCTTTCCGGATGAGCGTTTGGGCGAAGTGGTGACCGTCATCATCGATGTCGTTCCTGGAAAAGCGTTGACGGAAGAGGATGTCTTCAAGTTTTGCGAAAAATTACCGAAGTATAAGAGGCCCAAAAAGATTTTCTTTGGCGAGGTTCCCCGCAACCCAACAGGGAAAATAGAAAAACCAAAACTGAGAAAGAAATATTTCGGGATGGAGGAATCGTTTAAAATAAAATAATCCCCCTTCTTTCCCCTTTTAGTAACCTTTCTCTCTTTGCCCCCTTTACAAAAGGGGGGTGTGCCTGCCTGCCGGTAGGTAGGGGGGGGATGTGAAAAGGTGCAGTTGGAAAATGGAATGTGGAAGGCGAACTGGAAAGGAATAAAACCAGTTCGCCTTTTTATTCATAATTTTTAATCTGTGGTGGCCTAACGACTGAGGCCACGGGTCCTCCGTATTTTGGCAGTCCCGTGCAGTGATTTGTTAAAACCAGATATGTTTATTATGCTTTTTCGAGTCGCTCCGCTACCCACACTTTGATTATCGATTGTCGGGGCACGCCCAGTCTCTTTGCCTCTTTATCCAATAAGTGAATCATCCACAAAGGGAAATCCACATTCACTCGTTTCTGTTCTTGATGGGGTCTCCTCGCTTTTGACATATCGAGGTATTTGGAAATATCCTCTTTGCCTTCATCAAATTTTTTGTCAAACTCACGAGCTTTCATATATTTCAACCTCCTCTTTTCTCGAACGTCTTACGGAAATAATTCTTATCTTTTCAGGCCGATATGTAATAACTCCCGACCAGTGCTTTCCTGAAATCTTCCCGATCACCAAAAACCTTAGTTCATCACTGGCCTTTACTGGAATCTCAATAAAGTCTGGATCATCCCATAGCTCCTGGGCTTCATAAAAATCAATACCATGTTTCTGCTTATTGCTCTCACTTTTTTTAGGGTCGAATTCAAACTCCATAGTATAATTATTATACCTTAAATATACCTAATTTCAACCAAATTATTTGGGATGTTTAACTAACGGACTTAAACTGTGGGATATATCGATTATTTCAGTTCAAATGTGAACAGTGTGCTTACTCCAGGTTCCCACCGACCTGTTTTCTCATTTTTCATAAATTGGATTTCTATTTTCTTGTCTGCCTGGTCATTTGGTTTACGATAACGAAACTCAAAGCTTCGTGCCACTACTTCATCTTCGGTTATACGGACAGAGATTATCTGAACACCTGGATAAAGCTGTTCAAATTGTATCTTTGCCTGAGATAATTCTGGGCGCCCGTCTGAACAGGCAACCAATAAGAGGATTAGGGTGACAGCAAGTACACGATATTTCATTTTATTCATTGTGTCGAACAATAATTAAACTGCAGATTGTAATTTCCAAAAATCCTATACTCAATAATTATTATTGTAAAATAGATTTTCAAAAGCTCACAAAAATCTTACCGAATACCAAATTGATAATTATCTAAATAATTTCAATTAGTTGGCACCTCGAATATCTTTCTAGACATTGTTTGAACCTGAAATAATTTGTTTGAATATTAATGTTATATTGCATATAATTAAATCCTCCAATTGATTATTGAGGGATGATGATGGACAGTGAAATGAGTATGCTTGGAGATTTTGAGACGTTTCTTTCAAAATTGGGAACCATTCCTGAAAAAAAATCAAGTTCTATCTTCACTGGGTACGAAAATTTCTCAAATCCTACAACTACCAACTCGAGAATATCAACACAGAACGAGTATCCCAATATCTGGATTCATTGGATACCGATGAAAAGATTGCGGGCTGGCAGGTAAAGCAGGCGGCCGATGCGGTTATCCTCTATGTTGAAAAATTCCTCAAGAAATCATTAAAACAAGCCATCTTTCAGGCAGAGGATTCCAGGGAGACATCCATCGATCAAAAAGCATCTGCTCAATGGAAACAAACGCTGGAGGAGGTGAAAAGTGCTATCCGTCTCCGGCATTACTCTCTAAGCACAGAAAAGACCTATCTCGGATGGATAGGCCGTTTCAAAACATACATGCAGGACCGTGATCCGCATCTTTTTGAAGCTAATGATATGAAAAAGTACCTGACACACCTTGCTCTTCATGGCCGTGTCTCCGCCTCGACACAAAACCAGGCATTCAGTGCCCTCTTGTTCCTTTACCGTCATATTTTACACATTGAGGTGGATGATCTGACGTCTGTGGCAAGGGCAAAATGGAAGATAAACCTACCCACTGTTCTGAGTAGAGATGAAGTAAAGAAGCTTTTGTCTTTCCTCGACGGACCGTATCTCCTCATGGCGCAACTCATGTAAGGGTGTGGGCTTCGCCTTATGGAGTGTCTCCGCTTGAGAATAAAGGATGTCGATTTCGAAAACGATCTCCTCATGGTCCGTTCAGGCAAGGGGGAAAAAGATAGGGCATTGATGATACCTGAAAAGATAAAAGAGGGAATCTCAAAACATTTGGTGTCTGTCAAAGAGGTCCACGATCAGGATGTAAAGATGGGGTATGGTGAGGTTTTTCTCCCTGATGCTCTTGAGAAGAAATACTCCGGTGCTCCAAAGGAATGGGGCTGGCAGTGGGTGTTTCCGGCAGAGAAATTGTCCGTTGATCCACGAACTGGGAAAGTGATGCGATGGCACATTCATCCCTCTGCCATTCAGCGCGCTGTAAAAGAAGCAGTGAAGAAGGCAAATTTTCCGAAAATGGCAAGCTGCCACACATTGCGTCACAGTTTTGCGACGCATCTCCTTGAAGTGGGACACAATGTTAGAACGATTCAAGAACTTTTAGGACATAAGCGTGTGAATACGACTATGATTTACACCCATGTGATATGGAAGAAACCCTTTGAAATAAGGAGTCCATTGGATGGTTTGTGAGAGAAACCGTGGCCCTGCTGATGAAAGTGGTCTTTGATAAAATATTTAACTAATTCGCTTTCATTCGCTAATGCATTTGATATTTTCGAACTATGTTAAATAGGTTATAAGAAATTAAGGATACTTGAAAAAATGGTTGTTGTCCTGGGTATTGATATTGGTTCGGCTGCATCAAAGGGGGTTGTCCTCAATGATCAAGGTCCTCTGGGATCTTTTGAGTGTCCCTCTGGAGGAGATTACAAGCTAACAGCCGAGAGGATGAAGAAGGAATTACTTTCCCAGGTCGGGATATCCTTCAGTGATCTTTCCCGAACCGTCGCTACCGGATATGGATCAAAATTGGTGGCCTTCGCCGATGAAGTTAAACCGGATATTATCTGCCATGGAAAAGGCGTTTCTTCTCTTCTCCCTTCTGTGAGAACAGTCATTGACGTAGGGGATCTTTATACGAAGGTCCTCCACATCGATGGAAATGGGAGTATGCACAATTTTTTATTGAGTGGAAAGTGCGCTGGAGGGAGCGGTAGAATTCTGCAGGTCGTTGCCAAGGTTCTTCGAGTCAAGGTGGGAGAGATCGGTGAATTATCTTTAAAATCAAAAAAAAGGGTTGATTTTAATACCGGATGTGCCGTTTTTGCAGAGTCAGAGGCGATCTCCCGGCTCTCCCAGGAAGTCACCAAGGAAGATCTTCTGGCGGGCCTACACAGGGCGCTTGCAGCCCAGATCAATAGTTTGGCTGAAAGAATAGGCGTGGAAAAGGATGTGGCCATGGTAGGAGGGGGTGCAAAAGATGTGGGCCTCGTTTATGCCTTAAAAGAGATCAGGGGTCATGATATCCTTGTCCCGCAAAGGCCCCTTATGACGGGTGCATTGGGAGCAGCCCTGATCGCCATGGGAAGTCTAAGATCAAAAGGATAATTGAAACTTAAGACCGAATTGGGTATATTGCAACTTAAAGAATTCAAAAAGATTAGATTAACGATGTCATGCTGAATTTATTTCAGTATCTAATAATCCTGAAACCGAAAGCCCTGATCCTGAAACAAGTTCAGGATAACAACCCCTTTTTTAGGCCTAGGTTCAAGGTGACATCAGGGTAAGGAGAAGGTCGATGAATGATAAACAGAACAGCATTTTTGACACGATAGAAAATTATTATAAGGATTACGGATTCAGAGCGAAGGAGCTGAAAATGGAAGGGAAAAAAATGATTGGCTATGTCTGCTCCTTTGTCCCTTTGGAAATTATCACCGCTGCCGGTTGCATGCCTTTTCGTGTGCGAGGGAATATCCATGAGCCCATTACGAAGGGTGACACACTCCTTGAAACCATTGTATGTCCCTATTACCGCAGTTGTTTTGACCTTTCGGTAAAACAAAAATATGATTTTCTCTCAGGCATGGTGATCCCGCATGGCTGTGATAGCATGGTGCGAAGCTACAGTGCTTGGGGTTATTCTCTTCCTTATTCCTATTTTCACTTCGTCAACATTCCTTCTGTGTGTGTCGAATCGTCCTTTGAATTCTTTGGTGCGGAATTAAATGCCTTCAGGAAAAGTCTGGAGAAGTTTGTTGGTAAAACGATCACCGATGATGATCTGGCTCGCACCATTCGGATCCATAATGAAAACAGGGATAAGGTGAGAGCTCTCTATGAATTCAGAAAGCCAGATCCCCCCCTCATCTCCGGAGCAGAATTGACCATGATGTTGACGGTTGGATCAAGTTTACCCGTTGGCGAATTTAATATTTTGCTTGATCAGGTTTTGGCAGAGATTGGGAAAAAAAAGAAATCTCATCTTAATCAAGGTCCCCGAATATTTATGGATGGTGCCTGTATCGATAACATCGAACTGATCAAGCTTGTGGAAGAACTCGGAGGCAATGTGGTGGCAGACACCATTTGCAACGGGGCCAGGGATTATTTTCCAAGGACGGATGAAGGAGGAAATCCCATCGATGCACTGGCCCATCGATATCTCGATAAAATCAATTGCCCCAAGACCTACAGGGAGAACAAAACGGGTACCTTTGAAGGAGATATGGCATCCCGATTCGGTGACATTGGGACCGTCGCCCAGGAATTCAAGGTGAATGGTGCCATTCTTTATGTTTATAAGTACTGTGATCCTTTTGGTTTTGAGGTCCCGGCACGAAAAGCCTACTATCAATCGATTAATGTTCCTCTCCTTCATTTGGAGGATGTCTATTCTGCGGGTACCATGGGTCAACTCAGAACCAGGGTCCAGGCATTTTTGGAGATGATCAGTTAATGGAATGATTCATTGAAAAATGAAAATTGAAAAATGGAAAATGCAAAATTGATAAATTCATTGGGGAAAAAACTTTAATTTTGAAATTTGCAATTTAATTTTTTCATTTTGAATGCAAGCTGAGCTAATGTTTTAAATGCTAAGTTTGTTAAGGAGGTTTTAATCATGGCTGAGGGACAAAAAGAGGCAAAACCAAAAAAGAGGATGACGGCAACCCAGGCGGCTGCTTCCATCGGCCCTATGGTCAAAGAATTTATTACCGGTACGCTCCGGGCACGGGCAGAGGGAAAACAGAAAATTGCCTATACGTTTATCGTCTGCCATCATGAGGAGATCTTTCGGGCGATGGATGTGGTCCCCGTATGGACAGAAAATTTTGCTGGTATCTGCGGGGCAAAAAGAGACGCGGAAAGATTTCTTCAAAGGGCAGAATCTTTGGGCCTTTCCCGTTCCCTATGCACCTATGCTCTGTGCGGTATCGGTTTTGACCAATGGCGCGAAGAATTGGGCCAGATGCCTCCGGATGCTCCTTGGGGTGGACAGGCGAGACCTGATTTTATGATCTCCAGCGGACAGATCCTCTGTGATCCGAGGTCCAAGTGGTACCAGGCCTCTCAGCAATTTATGCCGGATGTTCCGATCTATAACATCGATCTTCCTTATCCCCTGTTTCAGAGGGATCGTGATCACCGGGAAGTCTGGGACTATTATCACAAATATATTGTCAAACAATTGCGTGGACTGGCGGCCTTTTTAGAGGAACAGACTAAAAAAAAGATGGATTATGATCGCCTGAGAGAGCTGGTTGATTTAAGTGATCGGACCTGGAACCTCATTGAAGAGACCTATGACCTTCGAAAGGCTGTCCCCTCTCCCATGGGAACCGGTGATGCCATGAATACCATGGTGCCCATAAACTTTATGATGGCCACCCAGCAGGCCTATGATTTTTTTGTGAACTTGAAAAAGGAATTGGAGGAGAAAATCGCTCAGGGACAAGGAGAAGTCGAAAACGAAAAGTACAGGCTCATGTGGGGAGGCGGATTGCCCGCATGGTTTGCCTTGACCGATTTCAATTACTTCAATAGCAAGGGGGCTTCCTTCCCTACGGAGACAACTTATCGAATGGTCGCTCCTCTCAGCCAGATGGATATTCCTGAGACCAGGGATCCGATCGAGCACCTGGCGTGGAGGTGGCTGGGATATTGGACCTTCTGGTATGATAAGGCTATGAAACGGCCTGGATCCGAGCCCGATGTGGAACGGTTAATCAATAGGATCGAAGAATACAAGATCGACGGGGTGGTCATGCACGAAGCTTTTTCATGTCGAACCTGGCACGTGGGCCTCATCTGGCAATTACATCAACTGGCCAAAATATACAAACCCATCCCTGTGTTTTTGGCTGGGAAAGAAGGAAAGAAAGAGAAGGTTTACAGGGAGCTTCCGTCTCTCATTCTTGAGAGCGATATTATTGATATCACCTCGTATTCAGAGGTGGATACAAGAAACAAAATAGACGCCTTCATTGAGACCCTGGAATCCATTCGATTAAACAAGGCAGCCTAATTATCCATGAAGGTTTCGTCACCATGAGCCATGAAAATGATCTTTTAGGTAAAGTTATGAGGTTAGGGCGATGAAGCCAGCTTGGGTAGAGCAAAGGGGTAAAGTGAAATTTTTAAGACCCTATGACCTAACCCATTAACAAAACCGGCCTCTTTGCCCTTGCCTTTAGACCTTTGACTTTTATTTTCTGAGGAATTCAGGATAAAATTGACAGCCTATTTTGCTGGTATTGACGTTGGTTCCGCGATGACGAAGGTAGTGATCCTGAATGGAGAGGCCATCACTTCGATCATTGGACCGACAGGTCCTGAGCAGCGCCGCCTCGCCAATAAGGTCATGGAAGAGGCGCTGAAGAAAGCAGACATTTCCTTCCAGACAGTTACCTACATTGTCTCGACAGGCTACGGAAGAATTAATGTCCCTTTTGCCGACAAGCAGTTTACAGAGATCACCTGTCACGCCAGGGGTATCGTCCGTCTTTTCCCTAAAGCCAGGATCATCATTGATATCGGGGGTCAGGATGTCAAGGGAATCAAAACCGATGCAGCGGGTAAAATCATCGATTTTGTGATGAATGATAAGTGTGCCGCCGGCAGTGGTCGATTTATAGAAGTGATTGCTGATACCCTGGGGGTGTCCCTGGATAAAGTGGGCGATCTCTCTCTGCAAAGTAAGAGCCCGGCGAAGATAAGCAACATCTGTACCATTTGGGCACAACAGGAAGTAGCAGCCAGCTTGGCACAAGGGATACCCATTTTCGATCTCCTTGCAGGGGTTCACCATTCCCTGGCGGACAGGATTTGCAGAATGGTCAATCGGCTAAGGGTTGAAGACGTGGTGGTCGTGACGGGTGGAGGGGCTAAAAATAGAGGTCTGCTTAAGGCCCTTTCCGAACAATTGGGCCGCGAGATTCTGGTGCCCGAAGAACCTTTGATCACCGGAGCCCTTGGTGCAGCCTTGTTAGGAAGGGAGATTGTGGAACAGGCCAAGAAGAATGAGACTCCACTTAAAACAAAAGAACGAGTATTAGAGGAAATTAAGATTCTATAGCATCGCCCTTGTTTTTTTACTTGACAAAAGATGAATATTTGTTAGACTTTCGCCGTCTAATCGGTTAGGGATAGAGGCAATTAATCACTAAGAGAGAGGGGGTGAAAAAAGAATGAGAAAAGGATTGATCAGCCTGGGAATCCTGGCATGTTTTCTGCTTTCCATCCTGATGGTCAGTGGTGTTTTTGCAAAAGATGTGATCGAATATAATCCTTCTTATGGAAAGGTTACATTTACCCATAAAAAGCATATCGATCTAAAAATCGATTGTGTGAAATGCCACCACGAGATGAAAGGTAAGAAACCAGGCGAGGCCGTGCAGAGTTGTAAGTCCTGCCATAAGGCCAAGGCCGAGGGGAAAGCCATTTCCTCAAAGGATGCCTTTCATAAGGATTGTAAAGGATGCCATGAAGAGGCAAAGAAGGCCAACAAACCTGCCGGTCCAACAGGATGCACTCAGTGCCATGTAAAGGCCAAAAAGTAGTCTAAAATTTTTTGTAGAATAAATTAAAAAGGGGTAGTTCGAAAAAAGGAACTACCCCTTTTTACTTGACAGTAAATGGTAGGATATGTTAAATATTTCAATTACTTCCCTATCTGTCGGCGGGCAGGCCACCCTAAACAGGTTAATCGTCTGCTCAAGGCAGGCCTTGAATCGTAAAGGGGCAGGGCAGGAAAGCCTGCATATCGGGCCACGCTCCAGGTGGGATTGACGGTTCTCAATGCCAAATTGATTAAAGGAATTTATGAAAAAATCGGATACAACGGTCAAAGCGAAGGAAAGTGGATTGTTTGTTATTCTCTACGACCTTTTTCGATCGATTAAACTTACTATATTTCTACTCATTCTACTTGCCATCCTTTCCATCATTGGTACATTGATTGCCCAGAATGCCAGTCGTTCGGAATATATTCAACGGTACGGGATTGGGCTCTATGAGGTGCTGAATTTTTTCAACCTCTTCGATATGTATCATTCATGGTGGTTCAGTGGCATCCTCTTACTCCTGGTGATCAATTTGATCGCCTGTTCCATTCAGAGGTTTCCAGGGGTCTGGAGCCAGATTTCCCGTCCCCCCGCTGGATTGGAAGACTTCATGCTTAAAGCCCTTCCCTATGTAGAGCGTGTTCAAGTTGAAAGTAAAGACGATGCGAAGGCGGACGAGAATATCCGAACCTATTTGAAGAAGAAGTTTGGGAATCCCATACAGTTTGAAACAGAATCCTCCTTCACTCTCTTTTCAGAAAAAGGAAGGTTCTCCAGATTGGGATTCTACATCACCCATTTAAGCCTCCTCATCATCCTGATTGGAGGGCTCTTAGGCTCCCTCTTCGGGTTTAGAGGACATGTGGAAATTCTGGAAGGGGGAGCAGTCAATCAAATTTTCTTGCATGTTAAGGGGGAAGACGTTTCAAAGCCGATTGATTTTTCTGTGCGCTGCGATGATTTTAATGTTACCTATTACGACCTGAGAAGTCAGGAAAAACAAGTTAAGGAATACATCAGCCAGCTTACGATTCTTGAAAATGGAAAAGAAATGTTGAAGAAAACCCTCCGAGTCAACCATCCCCTTCATTATAAAGGGTTGGCTTTTTATCAATCGACTTATGGAAACGTCCATGAAATTACGTTGGGAATTAATAGGAATGGTAAGGAAAGGACATACCTTAAGGCTCATGAGGGAGTGATCGTTCCGATTCCAGGCTCCGATACCTTTATCCGAGTATTGCAATATGCTCCTCAAGTCCACAACTTTGGGGAAGGCGTTCAGGTTGCTTTGTTTAAGCCTAACCAAGAACCGCAACCCTTTTGGTTATTGAAAAACTTTCCGAAATTTGATGAGAAGAGAGGGGATCAGTTCTTCCTCACCCTTGAAGGAGTCACCTCAAAGGAGTATACAGGGCTCCAAGTGACAAAAGATCCGGGAGTCTGGGTAGTCTGGATCGGATGCGGACTGATGATTTTAGGCCTCATCGTCTCTTTCTTCTTTTCCCATCAGAGGGTGTGGGTTAGAATTCCAAAGGATCCTGGGGGAGAGATCGTCTTGGCAGGCTCCGTAAATAAAAACCGGATGGGTTTTGAAAAAACCTTCGGCGAACTGGCAGAGGGAATACGCTCGTTAAGAAAACAATAAATTCAAAGCGCGCCATTCGAAACAAAATCGAATTTCAGATCTTTTTATTATGAAATGGAGTGCAATATAATTTAAAATCATTTTCTTTGACCCCTCTCAACCTCAGGGGGAGAGGGAAAATCTGCCCGCTGGTAGGCCAGAGGTGAGGAGGAAGGGAGGAGCTATGAATAAGGCTGAACTGATTACAAAGGTCTCCGAGAAGGCGAATGTGACACAGAAAGTCGCCAAGGTCATTGTGGATACCCTCTTCGACGGGATGAAGGAAAGTCTTGAAAAGGGGGAGCGAATTGAAATCAGAGGATTTGGAAGCTTTGTGGTAAGAAATTATGGGGGCTACAAAGGTCGAAATCCAAAGACTGGAGAGATTGTAGATGTCCCTCCAAAGAAGCTTCCATTCTTCAAGGTCGGGAAAGAGCTGAAGGAGATGGTAAATGTAGAAGAGGCTTAGCGAACAAATGCTTAGTAAAAATTGTAAGTTGAAAAATGCAAAATTAACAAGAATATTTGAAATTTACATTTTGCAATGTGTCGTTTATAGGCTCTTCCAGTAGCGTTTCTGTATCTCCTTCAATTGAACGAGAAGTTTTTCAATTCGGGGATAATTGACCTTCTCTTTTTCCAAGAGGTCTTTCTTATCCAGAGGGGAGGCTTGAGCCAGCTCTTTTAATACCGCTTTCACAGACCGACTTTGTCCGGCGACATCATATCCCCCTTCAAGGGTGATCACCAGTTTTCCTTGAGCAGTCGATTCTGCAATCTCCATCAAAATCTGAGTCATTCTTGCAAACCCATTCTCTGTAACCTCCATTCCACCCAGAGGGTCGTCCTGATGGGTATCGAATCCGGCTGAGACCAAGATCAACTGGGGTTGGTATTTCAAGGCAATGGGCTTGAGGAATTTTTCGAAGATATTCCCATATTCCGTATCACTCACTCCTGTCGAGAGAGGAACGTTCACGGTGAACCCCTCTCCCTTGCCTTTTCCCAATTCCTTCGCTCCCCCTGTCCCGGGATAGAAGAAACCATAACGATGGGTGGAGAAATAGAGGACCTGGGGATCTTCATAGAAGGAGTTCTGTGTTCCATTGCCATGATGGACGTCCCAATCCACGATTAAAACCCTCTGAAGAGAGAAATTCTTGAGAGCATATCGGGCACCAATCGCCACATTGTTGAAGAGGCAAAATCCCATGGCCCTGTCATGTTCTGCATGATGTCCAGGAGGTCTCACCAGTGCAAATCCATTATCCAATCTTTTTTCCATGACCGCCTTGATCAACTCCAAAAGACCACCCGCTGCCCACAGAGCGGCTTCAAAGGATTTAGCACAGGTGGAGGTATCCATATCGAGTCGATAATAGGGTTTTCCTGCTGTGGACGCCACCATATTAATATATAAAGGAGCATGAATCATCTCCAATTCCTCTTGTGCGGCTGCTCGAGGGTGTACCATTTCAAAGAGACCTTTCATCTCCGCCTCTTCCAGCATCTTATAAATAACTCTTAATCGTTCTGGGCTCTCCGGATGACCAGGATCCATCACATGTTCCAGATATCTTCCATCCTTTACAATCCCTGTTCGGTTCATCTGGCCTCCTCTAAAATTAGTTTTTATATTGAGGTTACGATTTGCCCATAGACCCGACATGTTCAGGGCGTTTCTACAAGACAAACCCAGCCTATCTTTTTTGTCATTCCTTGTCAACCCTGTCGTTGCGTTAAGAAAAAAGGAGTTAGCGGTAGGCCGGTGTCCGAACTTGATAAATCTTCCATGATTTCGAATATTGATATTTTTACAACCAACAGGGTCAAGGTCACAAAGAAAGCTGACCGTCGATCCCTTTCATTGAAATAGGTCATAGTATCGACAAGATAGGCCGGTCATGCGTTTCAGGAAGCGATCGAAACAGATAAACAGGTTTTCAAAGCCTTAGAAAGCGGTCGATTGATGGTATGGGAAATCTTCCTCGTCAAGGAAAAAAGGCCTTGAATGGGCTTTGAACCTGTGGTGCCAATCATTTAAAGGGTTCCTCTCTAAAGCTTTATCGACCTGTCCATCTGTTTTAAAAAGTGATCGACGGTCAGCACAAAGAAAGCGCTTGACAACACTGATGCATGAGACTATAGATTCCTTTAGATTTCATATTTTTTAATTCAAAATGGTTTTTTACTTCCGTCAGGGCACTTTGTGCCATGCAAATATTTGGGTCTTCTACCAATGCTTTTCCATAATATTCGATCGCCTTTTCATAATCCCCCTGATCGCTCGCCTCGATCCCTTTAAAAAGTAAAAGAAGGGCCATGGTATTCGTCGAGCAGGGTTTTTTTAAAACTTTCTCTTGGTCCGGTGTGATTTCTATCCTCAAGAGTTTGATGATTTCAAAGAGGAGTTCTTTTTCTAAGAGGAAGAACTTGGATAAGTCCCCTTGAGCCATGGGCTGCCCAAGGATTTTTGGAGTCGGGACATCGAGGAGATTGGATAACACTTGTAATGGAGGGTTCTTCCTCCCTAAGATATCTCCCCCGATGATCCATTGAGCACTCAATAATCTCCCCACCCGAGGAGCCGTATTCGGCGCAATCAACCCAGAGAGACCGAGGCCCATCTCTTGAACTAACGCCTGAAGTCTCACCCTTTCGACAACCTGGAGGCCCTTCAAGGTAGAGAGGTCTGTGATGAGCATCAAGGTCAAACCCTTCTGAAGAGGGTCGATCTCAGCATGCCCTGTCTTATTTTTAAAATACAAAACCGCCAGCGTATTCCGTGTCGGTTGACTTCGAATGGTTTTTTCTTCTTTTAAAACCTCCTTCGCCCATGACGTTAAATCATCGGTAACGATTTGCTTGGAGACATCGGATGGAAGTGTTACACATTCTGAAGATAGGGTTATCCATAAGCATATCAAAACGGAAACTGATATCCTGGGCCACCATCTTATTTTCATCTCCCCCCTCCTTGGTGTGTCGTTTTTTTAATTAGCGGAAAATATCCTTATGAATTTACTTGATTTCAAAAGTAAAAGTTTTTGCTAAGGAGCCCTCTATGTAGATCTTCATCACATAAGTGCCGGGGGGATCATCAGGAGCGACAAACCATCCATGTCCAATCCAGCCATTTTTTGGCGTTACCGTCTTCTCGGTCGTGGCTACCTCTCCTTTATCCTCAATCTCCGTACCCTTTCCATATCCCCAAAGGCGGGGAGGTTTTGGGAGGATAAATATTTCTTTCCAGGTTATTTTTTCTTTATCGGAACATTTTGGGACTCGCAAAAAAATATGGACCCATCTTCATCGTAATAAAAGAATCCAAATTCGGCCCAATCCATTTTAATTTCAGGACCAAGTTGTATTCCCTTTTGGCTCCCATTAAACCCCACACACCCCCCTGTCACAAAAAGGATTAAGCTAATCAGAAAAAACAATCTCTTATGAAATGAATAGGGCACCCTCATCGTGTGATCTCCTTCTCATGGGATTGCCACGGCTTCGCGCCATAACGCCGACCTGCCGACAGGCAGGCACGGGCTTTTAATCCGCGGGGCTTCCCTTTTTATCTTTTAAATAGATCTCTGTTAAATTATTGGGAAGGTTTTTAAATTCTTCTAATACAATTGTCCATTCTAATGTCTGAGTGGAAGGGGGCCACACAATGATGATATTCTTTTCCGTGTGAATCACCCTCCCATTGGATCTAAATTTCAGCATTTTTTCGTTACCCTCGATTAGGAAAACCTCTCTATTGCTCTCAATAAAAATTGATTTTTCTTTGTTAAAAATATCGCTTTTCTGAAAAATCCCTTTGAGATGCATGCAAAGCTTTTCTTGATCTTCAACTTTTATTTCCTTTTCCTTAAGGATTAAACCCTTCTCCTTTAAATTCTCCTCCTCTTCAGATATTGTTTTCAGAAGATGATGGTAGTCCTCCATGATTTTACTTTTTTCCGTTGCATTTGACTTTATTCCATAATAGACGATTTCAAATGTACCAAAACTTTTTTCTCCCTCGTCCAAATGAAATCGGAATCTCATTTCCTCCGTCACAAGGCAACCGATCAAGGTGGTCATGAAAAAACCGAAGATGATGATTAGAAAGGAGCTTCTTAAGATAGGTTTTATCACTTGATATCCCTCCGTTATGATATTTAATCTCAAATGACTCTCTCAAGAAGTTCTGTGATGGACGACCGTGCTTCCCACCCATTAAAATGGAGGACTCAGGACCTCCGAAAAGTTGGCGTATTCTAACAGGGATTCCTTGTATTCCTTCTGTGTTCCATCGATACTGCTTACCTGATATCGTCCCTCCCACATTGAATCTATTGCAATGAGTTTGCAGCCATGCCTCTTGAGTTCGACTTCATATGCGAAGAACGTTGAAAGAAACTTTGCAATTTGCCTTGCTGCTTCTTCGTTATTCATATAGACCCCGCCATAGGGTAATCGAAAGTAGATCTTGCTCTGTTGATCGATACGAGAATAATAGAAGGCATAACTGTTGACGCCATGTCCCCAAAACCCGACCATGAAAAAGCCCGGTAAGCATTTGATCATGAACCTGTCAATGTCCCCCTGGCGAAGGATGGGTGTTTTCGCCGCCTCTTCGGACCCGAATAGTAATTCATCCTCTCCCATTGGAAAGAGAGGATATTCTGTCAAAGGTAATGTCGAAAAAGGAATGTTAAAAGCTTCTTCGAAAGACTCTTGGAGTTTATGCATAGGTTTTATTTCTCTGATGAAGTCTTATTGGTCTTTTTTATTAGAGACCTTGCCTATAGGATGATCATGAACTATAGCTGACGCCATAAAAAATTGGATATCTCTACCGGTTACCCCGATAGAAAGCCCAGCCGCTGGCAGCGGGAATAAATGTAATTTCCTTACTAAAATGATTTCTTTATACCAAAGCCACCAGGTATAATAAATTTTTTTTCCTCCTTTCTTTCTCTCTTCTATCTTATCGATGGCTTTCTTTATAGTTATGATGACGGCGGCAGTAATCAACCCTTTCTTGATGATTTCGAAAATGGCATCCCTGGCTCAGGACAGTTCCGGGTCTTCTTGGTAGGCACTGAGATAAGAGTTGGTCGCCTGTTCATATTTCTCGTGGTCACTCAGGTCGACAGCGTCAAAGAGGTGGAACAAGGCTTTGATTTTCGTTGAGAGAGGCTGGCGTAATTTCTCTTCCTCCTCCTTTGTAAGTTTGATATGTTCTAACTTGGCCACCGTTCCAAATAAAATATCTTTCTCAATTCGGATAACCTCATCAAGTTTGCCTTTGACGGGTGACTGGTCGTGGTTCTTCTCCTGAGGGATATCGAGAATCCCCGGATCTATTTGGAGCTCCATCAGTTGATCAGTTCACATTTCTCCTCCAAGCAAGTACTCTGCACCCATGAGCGGGTTTCCTTGGTGATAATCTGTTCCGGCATGGCAGGGGTTACAGTTGTGACCAACGTGAAAACAAACATAAAAATCGACAGAAACATTCTCTTTTCCTGTGACGTTCTCAGTCTCCTTTCCTTTAACCTTTTTTAAAATCGTTGAGCAGCAGGACTCTTCTCTCCTTTTCTATGCCAAGCCCTTTTCGCATCATTCAAGTGTTAAATTAGCCGCAATACTATCAGCTTTTTTTAAGAGTTTCAAACATTTTTAAGGTTAATGGTAAGGATTGTAAATTGACCGGTCGGCAAAAAGAATCAAGAAGGTTGATTTTTATTGATGGACTGAATAGAATATTTCTGTAAAGGGAGAAAATGAATATTCGAAAACTCGAAGGCCTTTTGAAAAAGGTAAAAGAGGGGAAGACGACACTTGATGAGGCCATGGCACAATTGAAGTCTCTTCCTTTTGAAGACCTGGGGTTTACCAGAATTGATCACCATCGCAGTCTCCGGAAAGGTTTTCCAGAGGTGATCTGGGGGGAAGGAAAAACTTCTGTACAGATTGTCTCGATCATGAAACAATTGAAGAGAAGAGGTCAGAACATCCTCATCACGCGTCTGGAGGAGAAAAAGGCGAAAGCGATACAGAGGGTTTTTCCAAAAAGTCATTACTATCCAAGGTCAAAAGTCTTGACCTATTTCACCCATCGAGTCAGATCTGAAGGGAAGGGTACGATTCTCATCATCACCGCAGGAACGACGGATATCCCTGTCGCTGAGGAAGCCGCCGTCACAGCCCAATTTATGGGGAATCGTGTGGAGACCCTTTATGATGTCGGGGTAGCTGGGATTCATCGACTCCTTTCGGAGAGGGGAAGATTGGAATCAGCCCGTGTCCTCGTCGTCGTGGCCGGGATGGAAGGGGCTTTGCCCAGTGTGGTGAGTGGGTTGGTAGACCGGCCGGTGGTTGCCGTTCCCACCAGTGTCGGATACGGGACAAGTTTTGGAGGAATTACTGCCCTGCTGGCCATGTTGAATTCATGCGCCTCGGGTATCGCAGTGGTCAACATCGATAACGGATTTGGAGCGGGCTATATGGCCAGCCTGATCAATCGATTGTAGCAAAGGGCTGAAAGATGAATGAAGTGCTTTGGATCAGAGTGATGAACGAGGGGATCCCCTTTCTTCTCCTCATCGGTATGGGCTATACCCTTTACCGAGGCCTCAAAATAAACCAGAACCTCCTCTCAGAAAGAGAGGAGTTGTTAAAACGCTATCTTCTTTTTCGAGGAGACAGGCAAGTTCGGCTGAAGATTTATGGAGGAGAGGAGAAGGTGTATATGGACCTTCTCAAGAATATTTCGAGCAGTTGGAAGAACTTTAAGAAAGCCTATGATCAGTGCCTCAATGCCTTAGCTCAGAATACAACGAAGACCAAGCGCTTTTTACAGCTCATCACCCTGGGTCTTTTGATCAACACGGTGAGACTTTTTATAGAGGACTACTACTTTTTTGGTTTGGAGATTCACTTTCTCTATACTCTGGTCAGAGAACTCTCCAGTTATATTCTGGTGGCCCTCAGTTTCTTTTTACTAAGAAATCAAACCCAGAAATTCCTGACCTTGAGAGGGGAAGTGGTCAAGATGGACCGTGAGATCCTCTTCTTCCCAAACAATTTGGAAGGCCAGGGAGAACATGAGGGTCTTTTTAATGAATTTGATCCTCTGGAGGCAAGAAGAGTAGAAAATGGACAAGAAGATCAGGATCCTCGTGAATGACCTGAAGGTCGAAGCCGAACTGAATGAGTCGAAGACCGCTCAATTGATCTGGGAAGCTCTTCCGATGGAAGCGAAGGCCAATCGCTGGGGCGAGGAGATTTACTTCGCCATTCCGGTCAAGATGGGATTGGAGAAAGGATCGAGAGAGGTCGTCGAAGCAGGAGAATTGGGGTATTGGCCAACCGGACATGCCTTCTGCATCTTCTTCGGCCCGACTCCAGCAAGCCGGGGCGATGAGATTCGGGCCGCCAGCGCAGTGAATATCGTCGGGAAGGTACTCTCCGATCCTAAGCCTTTTCTGAAGGTAAAAGAGGGAGCTAAGATTGTCTTAGAAAAAGCCTAAGGACAAAATCCAAATCCCAAATCACAAATGAATTCCGACTACCAATTTCGAATGGCCAAAACAATTTGACCCCATGCCCTATGCCCTCTGCTCCATGCACGGATAATCATCGCATCGATTTCTTTGGAAAGTCTGCCCCTTATTACGACGCTATTCTCGGCCTCCTTACATTCAGGCAATATGCCAGGTTTCAAAAAAGAGCCGTGGGGGTACTCTCTCCCCAGCCAGGAGAAAAAATTCTGGATCTCTGTTCAGGAACAGGGAGAGTCGCATCATGGATGGCCCATACAGTAGGGAGTGATGGCGAGATTGTGGGGATGGATGTCTCTAAAAGTATGGTAGAGTGGTCGAAGAAGCGCTATGGTGGGTTCAATAAGGTAATGTTTCTCCGTCAAGATGTGACGAAGCCGTGGGAATATCAAAATTATTTTGATGGTATTTTTACTTCCTTTGCCATCCATGAGCTTCCTGAAAAAAAACGTTTGGCAGCTTTCGAACATTCTTATCTGGCATTGAAAGAGCAAGGGAGGATATTGATTGCGGACTTCAATCCACAGATTTCTGGAAATAGCAAAACCATTTCCCTCCTCTTTTTTAAACTTTTTGAAAGGAATAACCTCAACTTCTTCTCGTACGATCAGAATGAAGTCTTAAAAAAGGTGGGATTTAAAAAAATTAAAACCTTTTCGGTTTTAGGTGGCATTTTTCAGATCACACTTGCCCACCGAAGCGCAGATTAGCGGACGGCAGGCGCTTCGGCGAAGGCAGGCGGACTCATTCCTCCGAACTTTCTTTAAATTTTTTACGTGAACATTCTAATTTGGCACTTTTAATCAAGACTTGACGAAGACCCCTCTTGATGCCCTCATCGTCGATCGCTTGAACGATACTTTCGATTTGATTCAAGGTTTCTTTGTCGATTCTTTCGTCTTCCAACGAAAGGGTTTTTGGAGAAGCTGGGATAGGTGGAGAGATCTTCCCCACTTTGAATCGAATGTCCTGGATGAGCGGTTCGCCTAAAAAATGGTTTACTTTTTCGAGAAGGGTGAGTTTCAGAAACTGGAGCTGCTGCATCCAGGTGGGATGGGAGACCTCAATGAAGAGGATCCGATTTCGAATGGAATAGGGTTGTGAATGAATGGCAACGGGCTCGCCTACTATTTCCTTCCAGGCGCCCATGATGGAATAGGTTTTTAGAGGGGCATCGATCTCCAGGGTCTTTATGGTTTTTTCAAGGATCGAACGGAGGGACTGAGGTTTGTTCATAAAAGATAAAATTTTAGATTTCAGATTGTAGATTTGAGATTTTATCTTTGAGCTTTCAGCTTTGAGTCATTGGTAATACGCTATGCCCCATGCGCTATGCGCCTTGCGAGATTTTGGTTGGGTCAAGTCTTGGGAACAGGGGAGTGGGTTTGACCACTTTTCTTCCGGGTTTCAGGCCTCCCCACTTTCCGCTCTCCTTTAAATTTTGCTCCCAGAGAGGTTCCTCCATCCCGAGCTGGACCCACATCTTCTCGGAGGTAGAGGGCATAAAGGCAGCGAGCAGCAGGGCAGTGAGTCGAAGGGATTCCAGCGTCTGGTAGAGCACCGTCCCAAGACGAGGCCGGTCTTTTTCTGCTTTGGCCAAAGCCCAGGGCGCGGTCTCATCAATATATTTATTCCCAGCACTGACGATCTCCCAAATCGAGCCCAAGGCCTTGTGGAAAGCCAGGTCATTCATCTGTTTCGACAATTGAAGAAGGGCCTTTTCCGAAACCTCCTGAAGTCCTCGATCCACCTCTTGTAATTGGGAGGGAGTCGGAATCAGGCCATCAAAATATTTGACGACCATACTGAGAGCCCGGCTGAAGAGGTTTCCGAGATCATTCGCCAGATCGCTATTGATCCGATGGACCATGGCGGAATGGGAGAAGTCACCGTCCATTCCGAATGGGACCTCACGCACGAGAAAATATCTGACTGCATCCACTCCATAGGTGTCGATCAGGCGATTGGGCTCCACCACATTTTGAAGGGACTTGGACATTTTTTTCCCTTCGATCGTCCACCATCCATGGGCGAATACCATTTTGGGAGGAGTTAACCCAATCCCCTTGAGCATCGTTGGCCAATAGACGGTATGGGTGGTGAGGATGTCTTTTCCGATGAGGTGAATCGCCTCCGGCCAAAATTGAGAGAATGGATTTTTCTCGGAGCCATAACCAATCCCGGTGACATAATTGATGAGGGCGTCGAACCAGACATAGGTGACGTAATCCGGATCGAATGGAATTTCGATCCCCCACCTCAACCTTTTCTTTGGTCTCGAGATACAGAGGTCTTCCAGGGAGCCGCGAAGAAACCCCAAGATTTCATTTTTTCTCGATGGAGGAAAGATAAATCGCTCATTTGTTTCGATGTATTCGATCAGCCAGGATTGATAATGACTCATTCTGAAGAAGTAGTTTTTCTCGGAGATCTCATTCACCGATCGAAGACAATCCGGGCACTTCCCCTCTTCCAGATCTTTTTCGGTCCAGAAACGTTCACAGGGAATACAGTACCACCCATCATAATTCTCCTGATAGATTTCTCCTCGATCGTAGAGATCCTGAAGGATCTTCTGCACCACCTTTTTATGGCGTATTTCCGTTGTGCGGATAAAATCATTGTTGGAAATATTCAGTCTCTTCCAGAGGGATTGAAATCGTACCACCATTTGATCGCAATGCGTTTTTGGATCGACCCCCCGCTCCTGAGCGGCCTTCTCCACCTTTTGGCCATGTTCATCTGTACCGGTGAGGAAAAAAACCTCATAACCTTCTAACCGTTTGTAGCGGGCAATGATATCTGCAGCCACGGTGGTATAGGCATGGCCAATATGGGGGACATCATTGACGTAGTAAATGGGAGTGGTGACGTAGAAAGATTTTTCAAAGTTCGGAGACATGGATGGTAATCTCCCCCCCTTCCTCAAGTTCTACCGTCACGGTTTGACCGAGCACATTTTGGCGAATGACCTTTCCCTTACCGGAGCGAGTGGTAATATACTTACCCACCTTGGGAAGTTCCTTCTTTAACTCGACATAGGTGGGAAATTCGTAAGATAAGCAACACATCAAGCGGCCACAAACTCCGGAGATCTTTGTTGGATTGAGGGCCAGATTCTGTTCCTTGGCCATTTTGACGGAGACGAGTTCGAATCGGTTCATGAATTTGGCGCAACAGAGCTCCCTCCCGCAACTTCCAAGACCACAGACCATTTTGGCTTCGTCCCTCACCCCGATCTGTCGCATCTCAATGCGCATTTTGAATTGGGCGGCTAGGTCTCTGACCAGTTCCCGAAAATCGATCCTCTTCTCGGAGGTAAAATAGAAAAGGGCTTTGGAGCGGTCCAGGAGAATCTCTGCTTTGACCAGCTTCATGTTCAGGTTTTTCTCCGTGATCTTCTGGAGGCAGAATTGAAAGGCCTCCTTTTCCAATTGCTGGTTTCCCTGAAATTGGTCCAGATCTTCAGCATTGGCTTTGCGCGTCACCTTTCTCGGAGATTTTAGGAAAAAGCGTTTTTCTTTTTCATGAGGGGGGGAAAGGACTTTTCCCAGAACCAGTCCCTTTTCTGTCTCGACGATCACATGTTCCCCTGTCTCGAGGGAGAGTTGTGTTGCATCGAACTCTTCTGTTTTTCCATTGGGGAGTTTAACAAAGACCAGACGAATCATCTTCTCTATCCTTCAGCCCAAGAAAGCATCATCGCTTCAAGTGCTAAGCTCGTATTGGCATTCCCCCTGATGGCAAGGGAGGTGTGGTGGAGGATCTCCATCCGTTTCAAGAGGGAGGGGAGACTCCA
>Ga0209164_1000740_pt1 | contig 59412 bp, 88 predicted proteins | sample MTBNYHSulfiMetaG_FD_187458 | JGI IMG/M metagenome (GOLD analysis project Ga0209164, IMG submission 187458) | Enrichment culture microbial communities from rom New York Harbor, USA that are MTBE-degrading - MTBE-NYH (New York Harbor Sulfidogenic)... | ecosystem: Environmental > Aquatic > Marine >... | reverse complement strand
AATAGACATATGTAGTATCAGCGCCATCGGCTGTTGGAGCACGAATTGCTCCTTGGCCAATAGCAGAGGATAGCGCGATATTCCCCATGATGTGAAGCCTTTCCAAAGGGCTGCTCGTTCCGATGCCAACGTTGCCGTTATCCAACATCGTAACCAATGCGGTCCCGGAACTGTTTTGAGTTTGGAATGTGGGATCTGTGCCTGTTCCATCTCCCTTGACGACCAATTTTGCATCAAATGATTCGGTCCCAATGCCTACCTTTTCAGTATCCCAATCAAACGCAATAACCGGGCTGATGGTGCCGTGGGAGTAAAGGCCTGGGCCATAGGATTCTGTGCCGTATTGCTGTGTCTCGATCCTGAATATTCGATCCGCCCCATTTCGGATCTGTACCCGCGTTCCGCCGGTCCCCTCTTCCGGAGCCATGCGGATAACAGTATCGCAGTTTCCGGGCGCCCGCATGTGGAGCATTTGGGGAGCATGATTATAGCTCGCACCGTCATAAAAAAAATAGTCGCTTCCGGAGTTCCAGTCGGGTACAGTTCCAGCGTCCTCTGCCCCCTTGGCGAAATTGATTTCAAACGTGTTGCCGCCCACGCCCCCCTCCGCGAGATTGAATCCCATGTAAGCGCACATATCCGAAGCGTCATTCCCACTGTCTCGTCCGGACCAGGTGTTATCTGGATAATTAAATTTCGTGTTATAGGAGAGCACCCAACTCCTCTCCCATCCGTTAAATGTCTGGTACCAATTTCCGTATTTGGTTTCGCCTCCCTTCCACGTAATCACCGGGGCCTGGGTATATCCAGCGTCTGGAAGGGATGCTACGCTCGGAATTTCAAAGATCAAGCCTTCGTCATAATCCGCTGTTTTAATGTGCAGGTGCCCGGTAGGCGAGGATTGACCGATGCCCACATTTCCTTCGATAATCGCCCCGTTTGAAGGTGCGGCCGTGGTGCCTGAATACGTTGCGCCAATGGCGACGCCGCCCTCAACGTCGAGCTTTGAGGCTGGGGTAGCGGTCCCGATCCCCACTACTCCATTAACGATCAACCCATCGGCGGGCGGAGTGTTTGACCCGGCGAAAGTGCTTCCAATAGCCATACCGCCGTTATTGACGATGGCGGTTACTACTGCACCTTCCCACAGCTTGACGGGATCTCCATAAACTCCAAACTCTTTATATGTGGAAGTTCCGTGGTCGTAAGCCCCTACATATCCGACGTTGCTGCCATAAGTCAAAGTCGCACCTGCTCCGGATGCAGGAGCACTTGATCCTGTGGCCCGGATCATGCCACTAACGTCGAGCTTTGATTGAGGAGAGGATGTGCCAATCCCAGTATTCCCACCGTCCGCTATAAGCATTCCCGCAGCGCCTGAGTCATCATAGAGCTTGAGGCCCCCTGAATCCCGGGCGCGAATCTCGTCTGTGCCGATATACATACTGTCATTTTGCGTCCACGATTGTTCTCGTACTGCTGCGGTCAGCCCGTCCGGCGTTACGCACCGGCCTGTATCGGTCCCGGTTTGGCATTCAGCATTGGTGGCAAGTTCAACCACGCCGGTGGCTGACGTGGTGGCATCCTGTTTGAGTGCCCCGAATGCTGCCGAGGCCGTGGTTTGACCTGTACCACCCTGGTCAACAGGGACGGTGCCGGAAGAAGTGAGGTTTTTAGATGCATCCGTGAAAACAGGCTTGGAGGCGGTAAGGGAGGTAAGTCTCACAGCTGACCCATCCGTGTAAAGAGGACTACTTGCCATTGTATCCGCATCAAGGTAATAGGCCAGATATCCAGCCGTGCCGTTGCCGTCCAGTAAAGTGCCAGGCGTCCACACGTCCGGGTCTATCTCGTCGGTCTTGAAATACCCGGATGAGTCAAGGACCATGACGCTGTTGCCTGTACCTGCGCCGATGCTTGGGGCATAAATTGTCGAGGAAAACTTTGCTGTTCCGACAACATCCAGGTATGCGGTAGGGCTACTTGTACCTATCCCCACATAGCCGCCGTATGGATTTAAATACAAATTCCGAGCAACATCGCTGCCATCAATAGCCTGAATAACAGCGCCATTTGCATCGGCAGCTAACACGATCTTTCTATTTGGGTTGCCTATTCGCAGACGATCATCAACATCGCTAAGGCCACCGTAATAATTTGTCAGGATATCCAGCTTCCCTATCGGACTCATCCCAATCCCGACTTTTCCTTCTTTTAGATACAGCGTATTGGCGACAGCGCCACTCTCGACGCTTGTAAAAGGCGCGACGGAATTTTGATTCAGCGAAAAATTTGCTCCCGGAGTTATGCTTGGAACAACAAGACCTGCAAACTCCGGCGAATCCTTCGGCCCCAGGTCCTGGCCGAAATACGCCCCGGACCGGAACGGAATGACGAAAGTGCTCAATAAAACCGCTATGTAAAGCCACTTGCTGCGTTTCATGGCTGATCTCTCCTTTAAATGATCGATAGATTCGTTCCGTTGCTATATAGAGTCCGCGCCCCGTTGTCGTTGTGAATCGTGATGGACGCTGCGCCATCGATGGTTTCAACTCCTTCGGTCGAGATGGTAATGTTATACGTTCCGGCACTGCCTGATTCATCCTTGATGATAAATCGCCGCCCGGCCACGGCGATATCCGCAGAACTAATCTGATATTCTCTTGGCGCATTAAGAATGGTGAACGCTACGATAAAATCCGTGGTCAGCTCTGTGTTGATCCGGTCTTCGTCAACGACAGCCACATAGCCGCGATCGCTTTCCATCACCGCGCCCGCTGCGGCGACATTGGCAGCGTCGGTTACGTCGGCGCCCTCTTCGATGCCCGCTAATTTGCTCTTCTCCGCATCCGTATAGGCGTTTGTATCCTCTTCCGCCTCATACAGTGACTTAATCTCAGCCCCGGTCTGATCGGCCGTGGCGCCCTCTTCGATGCCGTCAAGCTTGGCGATCTGTGTTGCAGTGGCCAGGCCTTTCTGCGCAGCGGTGGCATCCTGGATATCGTCCGTGCCGTCGGTATGATTTGACGCATGAGCCTCAAGGACATATAAATTATACAGCGTGTCAAAATACGTCTTGAGCGTTGCCTTGAGATTCGCCCACGTCAGCTTCTTGAGGACATTGCTGGCCGCACTATCGATCAAGCCAACTTCATCCGCATCAACCGGAGTGGTCTTTCCTGATACGCCATGGATGCTTGATGCTATATTTACGGCATCTGTGACATCAGCCCCTGTCTCAATTCCAGAGAGCTTGCTCTTTTCAGCGTCTGTGAAAGCATTCGTATTGGCTTCTGCTTCGTAGAGAGCCTTTATCTCTGCCCCGGTAGGCAAGGGCCGAATGTTGGTCAGTATCCACCTGAGCGCTCCATCGTAGGCCACGCCCTCGCTTTGCCAATCCGGCTTGATTACATCCGGCGAGTCTTCATCCAGTCCCGAATCCGCATCGGCAATGTAATGGTAAACCGCGTCGCCCTGCACAAACACGATGGCAACGTACCTGTCAGCAATGCCCGGATCGTCTCCAACGGCATCCACATAGACCGCATCCAGGGCACCCGAGCCACCCCCCGTGAGAGCCGTAGCGCCTATGGCGTAGATATCAGCCATCGGCTACGACACCGCTACCAGGGCTTCAATGGTGAATTCTGCACGGGCCTTCAAGGGAAGGCCGATTCCATAATCTGAAGTATAGATTGCCTCGACGGTTAAAATTCGCTTATTGGTCACGCCCGATATGATTGCGAGGTCGTCACCCGAAAGAACGATGTTGATCGAAGCGGCAGGTATGGCTACGCTCACGTCCTCCCGGGAATTAACGACGGTTCCGGACACATCGGTCAGCGTCCACGTAATCGTCGTAGGAATAAGATCGTCGCCATCCTCGTCAGTAAAAGCAACCGTCACAATATAGGTAGATTTTTCAATCGCATTTTCAAGAGCTGTGGCAGCCATCGAAGCACCTCGCATCAAATGTCATGGTTGGTTGAAGGATTGAAATTTCGCATCCGGCACATATTCGAGAAAAAGTCATGGAAGAGAGTGATGAATTAAGAAAGCTCATAGTCGCTTGCTTGGCTGATAGGGCCGCAGAAGCCTTAAGTTCCGATGGCGTACTTGCTGCAATTGAATGAGCCGTAAACACCATGGCCGCCTGAACATTGCCGAATGCCATGTCCGCTGCTACTGTGCTTATCGCTACTCCTGCCAAGGCATGCAAAGCCATGCTGACAACGGGATAGGCTGCGCTGAACGCCATGGCAGGCTGCGAGGCCGCAAAGCACATAGCGCCGACGACCGCGGCATAAAGGTTTAAATCGTGCCAGGTAAAGGCGTTTCGATCATGCCAGGTGAATGCATTTCGATCATGCCAATTAAAGAGAGACATTCAGGCTGCTCCCGAGTTCACTTTCTCAATCGCAATAAGCCCTTCGATGCAGACCACCACTCAATCAAGAGCGTCACGATCCGGTCGTCGTGGACTGTTTTTGTTTTTTTGGCGATAACTTTCAGGGCACCGAATATTGCAGGGATAATCAGCAAATTCAGCACCCATGAAAGCCACCACCAGTTTGCAGCGAGCCAGATCATCAGTCGCCGCTGTAGGGCTGGATCAGCCCGGCTGCCCCGTCGCACGCTGCGAGGATCCGGTCGTCATAGATGTGGGTCGGATCGTCGATCTTTTCGATCAGCAAGGACCGAAGATACGATTTGTAAAGCATGCCAAGGGCCGATGCACCCATGGATTCCATGCTGCCTACATTGGTGTTAGGGGTTAGTTGCGCCATGATTTATTCTCCTTTGTGATGGGTTGGGTTTGAAAACCAGGCCTCATATTCGGCCTGTCGTTTGCGTGCTTCGGCCAGGCGTTGGTCGATATCGCTTTTGCGCGGCCCCCGGATCTTGCGCCACAGGCGAAGGCATGCTGTGATGTTGATTTTAAAATGCCATCCGTCGCGCGGGCCGTAGCCGTATTCGTCAAGCATCGGTCGGTGCCTCAATTACCATCAGTGGTCCACATTCCACCATGCGTTTTTACAGGGTCTACTGTAAACATCGTATCGTCGTCCACGACGATACCTAAATCAGATGATTCTTCTTTCACAACCAACTCCGATGGAAACGGCTTCCCTTCCATCACGCTTTTTACGATGTAGTCAACATCGATTTTGGAAAGTCCATTGAATTTGATGGTCACTAAATACGTTTTGTCTTCTGCCATTGCGTTCGGTAAACAAAAACACAACACGATTGCCGCGATAATCAATACTTTATTCATGATATTCTCCTTCCTTTGCAAACTGGTGATCTCCCACTTTTTTCAGCCAGGTGAGCTTCGGTGCCCACTTTGGAGTTGCAATGTCCGGGTTCCAGTAATGCGTGGCGCCGCCGGTGATATCGCCGATATAGTTATCCAGCACGCCCCAGGCGGCATAGTAGCACTCTCGCCAGTAGAGGTGATGCCGGCGGGTGAAGAAGATCTCATGCCGGAACAGGGCCTGGTTAAAGCAACTGAAGTGCGCCCGCTTGCAAAGGACGCCCTCATATGTGTTGGGCCATCTCCTTGGATCGTTAACCCGGTTGCGGACCACGCAAGCCACGGCCTGCTTCCCCTCAAGCGGCTGTTGGGCCGCCTCGCCCACGACGCAAGCTGTGAGAGATGCCAGCGGACCCATGGCCTTGATGCAGGCATAGATCTCGGCCTGGGTCCAGGGAGTGTCTTTAGTAAGTAGGGTCTGGATCATGATCCACCCCCACTGTCGTTACATCGAGAACCGGTTTGTTGCCGCAACTGCTGCTTGATGATCTCCACGTCCAGCTTGATATCGCCCATCTTTTCAGTGATGTTTTCCTGGGACCGCATCAAGGCCGAAAGTAAATGGTCCTGATTGTAAAACAGCACCCCGATTACCAGGCTGATCACTGCAATGGATATGCTCAAGGCCGAGACAAACGCCTTTGTGGAGATCCTGCATTCAATGGCCCTCCACATCCGCGTGATTGTTTTTTCTCGTTCGTACTGGGTGATTTTGATGTGGTCCACAGCTTCCATGAGTCCGGCGTGGCCTTTACATATTCCGTTTGGCGGGGGTGTGTTTTCGGGTGGCATGGGGTCTCCTGGATACGTCCTTATTTCTTATAGAAATGGATATAATCAAGAACCATTTTACCGGCATTTCTGATTGCCAGGGTTATGCCTCCAAGTGGCAAAACAACCCCGGCAGCAGCTAAGTCGATGTCATGAGTGCCAGGTCCAAGGTCTATTATCAACGGGTTTTCAAGGGTCCCACTGAATTTGTATAAAATTGCATCATCATCCGTAAGAAATGAAATTCCAACAAAACCATCTGATTCATAGGTGGAACAATAGCCGCCACCTGTAGCCACGTCGCATTTCACGATCGCATGATCTACGTCCAATCGTGGATCAAGTGGGCATACAATATTTGTTTGAAGACACTGATCTAAGTGTTCATATGTTAGCAACCCGTCTTCTACCGAGACATTTGTAATTGAGAACGGATCATATAAAACCCATGGATTTTTCGAGTTTATGTCCGGCCCATCCCACGGTTCCCACCAACACGCCTTCGGCTCCTCCTTGAACCCGATCACCTTCGCCCCGCTCCATTCATTCCCTTCAAACTCGACTAACACCTCATCGCCCACCTCGAAGGCTGCGCTGTTGCAGCTCATGTATTCGATGGGGACAGATGAGAGAGAACCGGACTGATTCACGCTCGTCCCATCCACATCCACCGCATATTCATCCTCAAGACTCACACCACATGTATCGAGTTCGTAATCAATCTCGGTAATCGTTCCCCACCGGTACGTCGGCATCCACTTCTGCCAACCACTCCTCATGGCCCAATTCCAAAAGACATGCGGAGCGCCCGTGGCAATGGCGGGGACCAGCTTACCGTCCCGGGTCTCATCGTAGACGGCGTTGTCCTCATAACCCGGCTGGATGTTGTATCCGTTCTCCCGCTGGCCTGCCACTTCGCAAATGCCTACGTTTCCGGAAAGATCTTCGGTAAGATCCGCGCACCATATGCTAACGGTTGGATTTTCCGGAACGTTCGAGGGATCTTGAAGATATTCGATTCTCTTTTGCACCGCGGTTGCCTTGAGCTCGACAATACTCCTTTCAAGCCCTGCATCCATGCCGGCGGCCTGGGCATCGAGGGCAGCCTTTTGGGCTTGCAGGCGTGCGATCTCCGTGTCGACCGATCCAGTTTCGAGTTGGATCTCGACAGAGTATAGCCCGTCCGGCCCACCGCCACTGATAATGCCTTTGCCCATAAGACTTTCCATTCTCTACGTTATCATTGTTTACGGATTCAACGTCCCTGCTATAGCGCCAGATGGAGTTATCGATACGGAAATCGTCATATCAGTTGTCGGATCAATGGCTCCAAGCACATACTCTGACGCAAAATATCTTCCCAATGGATCGCTAAACGTTAGATACGAATAGTAGTAAGCTTTCTCGATAGCGCCCAACGAAAAAGCTCCAGATACATCCGTTCTTGCAGTAAATAATAATTCCGTATCGGCTCCTATATATTCCTTCGCGTACAATTTTACGATAATGCCTAAAAGATCAGTCACGTCAGGATCCTCCTCTTCATCCGGTTCTTCAGGTTCCGCTGCAAGACCCCTTACTTCCATAGTCTGCTGAAGAACGTCAACGATATATTGAATTTCATCGACAACAAATGTCGTTTCACCATCAACTACCGTATCGCCGGGGTTAAGATAGAGGCTTGGAATGGAGCAGCGATAACGGTATTGACCATTTAAAAATTGCGTGTAAACCAAATCCTGCATGGTGAGGCTTTTGGCTGCACCTGACGCGACTTGCTGATAGCCAACCAAAGTGATGGATGAATTTAAAGGCCCTTCATCAATGCGGGGATCTTCAAGGTGAACCGAAATCAATGTGTTCCGGTAGGCGACTTCGCCATTCAGCTCGTAAATCATATCCACTTTAATATCGCCATTCGACCGGGCGTTAATGGCATCCGTGTACGTGAGGTCTTTAATGACAACGCTGAGATAACTTGGAGATCCGGATCGACGACGACACTGAAAAGACTTAATAGGAATTTCAATATCGGTTTCTCCGTCTGCATCACCTGTGAGGGTAAAGAGGTATCGGCGAACTGTCTTTGAATAATTGGCGAGCAGCCAAAGCGACCATGCGGCCCCATCCCAGATGGCGGCGTCATAGGTGGCCAGGGTAAAGGCCTTGGCTTCGGCTTCAACGTCAATATCATAGCTGATGAGGGCATCGGGCGCAGTCAGGGTTAAAGACGCACAAGTGCAGCGGATGATATACTCCCAAGTCACCTCAGCATTATGAACCGCGATGGTTAAGGGCACTACCGCGGCGTCGACTTCGATCAAAAACACAACAGAAGCCGCATTGGGAGTCAGAGTCAGGGATGCGCAGGCAGCTAAGAGATTGACATTATGAACGATTACGGCTGCATTTGAGGTAATTGTCAGGGAAACACATGCAGCGTTGACTTGAGCACCGAATCCAACTTGAGCAGCCTGGGCGGCAATGGATAGGGAAACGCAAGTGGCTTGAATGTCAAGATCATAGCTGATCGTTGCAGCATTTGGAGTGAGGGTGAGGGATACGCAGTCGGCAGAGACTTCAACGGATTCGGACCATTCCACATATAGCCCCGGCGGGTCCGATCCTCCATTGTAATCGATTGAATTTAACGACCGGTCAGCGTTTGCCGTGCTGCCGTCATCCTTCACCACTACCATGACAGCCTGGCCGCTGGCCCATCCTACGCGGTCGATAATGTCTTGCAGGATAGATGTCAGATCCGGGCTGTCATAATCGGTCCCGGCGGTCCAGGCAGCGACAGAATCCCATGCGACGGCTGCGGTCAGGGCCAGGGCGCCCGCTTCCGTGTTGTCGGTTGGAGCTACGGCATCGTCAACATCGTTAAAATAGGCATTGGCATAGACCGTCGTTCCACTTTCATCTAAAGCGGCCCGGCCTGTCAGGTATGCATTTGTAATTATTGACCCTGCAGGGATGGTTACGTTGGGGAATCGAATAAAGCAATGGCGTGCGGTTCCTCCAGGTGCGCCAAACGTAAAATAGGCGACGTTGTTATCGAAACCTCCATTGCCGAAAGCTCCGTCGTCTCCCGATACGCCTGGGTAAAAAGTTGTGGTAGGCATTTCACCCTACTCCCCACCCTTACGCCATTTATGAAATGGTAAGGATCCCGCTGGCATTCCAAGTTATCGTGAGGTCCCCACCACTCATATCCACCGGGCCACCCAGGTCTACGAAAGCAAGCGCATCATGCCCCGCATCCGTGTAGTTATAGATAATCCCCCAGTAGGCGTCCACATCGTTTCCCACGTCCTGCGCCCATGTAGGATTTGTGGCACTGTCGAAGGTCATAACGCCTGCGGCTTCAGTTACGAGATCGGCCAATGTACCGAGGTCTATTCCGCCGGCCACGTAAGTTCCCCCAGCGCCGACTTCCGTAAAATCACCCAGAGTAGGCGTTGCGGTATCCGCTGCAGGGGTTGTCGTATCGTCACAGATTGCGCAGTAAAAATGGTCCGTGCTGGCCCAGTCGCCGTCCAGCATTTTGGCCAGGGCCTCTTCAAAAACCGTTACATCGCCTCGTGCCATGATCTTCTCTCCTTATGCTGAAAGTTTTTCCTTGATTCCCAAGTTGAACGTTGCGATTCCGCTGCCCCTGACCCTTAAACTCAGAGGTGAAACTAAAAACACCCCTTCCCAAATGGCGAGGGTCAATTCCGTGTTGTTTTCAAGCAAATTCTTCAAGGTTGCCGCTACGGTTTCGGACACGATTGCTTTAACCTGGTATTGCCGGTCTGAAGCCGTGAATCCCTGGTCTGAAAAAGTCACGCCCTGGTCCAGCGTCTTGGCGATGGACACCCTTCGCTCGCCCGAATAAAGGGCCGGGTCAATGAGTTCAAGGACTACCGGCATGTTTGCGTCGGACGTAGTTTTTGAAAGAATTGCAATCATGATTTATCGCCTTGCACGTTAAACATTGAGAAGAAATTCAGCTTGGTCTTGAACGGCCCGCGTCTTGATCTTATCGAGAATATCCCACATGACTTGTTCGATGTCGGGCTCCGCCTGGTCTGCGCTGATATTGATGGTTGTATCCTGGTACTCCTCGTCGGCGGCCCCTGAAGCGAGGTCTTCTATCTCCTCCTTCAGGTCTTCAAGGATTGTAGAAACCTCATCGATACCACGAAAAGTTATGTCTATGCTTTCAGCCATGATTCTTTAAACCCCTACCCTGATTTCTGAAATACATATTCGGCGCCGCCATTGATCGATTTCATTTCCAGGCACGAAAGAATGCGAATCAAGATAGCCTGGAGTGCCATGTCGAGGGATCCGGTTTCCACCTTGATTTCCGGAAACGTATCTTCATTGTCCGGATCCGAAGCCAACGGCGTCGGCGGCATTAAAAAAGTGAATTCGATATTTTTTGCGTATTTAGCCATTGATCAATTAAACGTGCCCGGTAAAATCACTTTCGCTGTCTGAGGCCTGCGCCTGAATCTCCTCTAAAGCATCCATCAAAAATTCTTCGATGGCATTCTCGGCTCCAAATGAAGATATGATAATCTCAGGAGGTCGATCTGAGCGATCTTCTTCCTCGCCTTCTCTCTTGAGATCGTCTATCTTGTCTTCAATATCGGAAATCATTGTTGAGATTGCGTCACCACCTTGAAAAGAGATCGTAAACGTCTCGCTCATGAAATCAACCCACCTCAAAGGTATATCTGGCCCCGCGTGCGATGGACTCGGCTCGAAGGATCGACATCAACCTCAAGACAAGCGGCTGAATAATCGTCTCGACCTCTGAGATATTCAGCTTAACGACCGGCCACGTGGATTCGTCGTCTTCACCGTCCTCTTCGGGCTCGGCTTCGACGAAGGATAATTCAATTTCCAAAGGCTCTAAGGCCATTCGCTGTCTCCTTATGAAGCAAACCGTACCGATGGAAATTTCGCAATTACTACGCATCCAATGGAAATCGGCCCCGTTTGAGGGAATGAAGACAGGAACCGAAGTGTTCCCAGGGTCAATATGTATGGGGCACCTGCCGCATCCGGATAGAATTTGAAAATCAGATTCTGTCCATTTAAGGCAATCAGGGCATCACTGATGCCGTCCACCAGTTCAGCCTTGAATGTTGAAGATTGAAGGCTTTCAGTTTTATAGCCGAGCATTTTGTCGAATCGCTGAGCATGCTTTTGTAAAGATTGCGTATCCGCCGGAACAAACCCGTTAGACTCGATTGCGGTGAAGGTCGGCGTGTAATACTTAATGTAGACCCCCTTGCAGACCCCTCCGGTGTGGGAGGCGTCCAGGGCGCTGTAGAATTCAATGTGCGCATACTTCCGGGACGTCGTGGAAGCCAGGATCCCATAGCCAAGGTTGTTCGGTCGCCGGTAAAGGGGATAGTCCGCGCGTTCCTGGTGTGTGCCGGTAGTTTGGAAGATCTCGGATGATGTGATGGCGGCGCTTACCTGGCTGTCCGTTTTAACCTGGCCAATTTCAATAGACCCAATGGGAATATAGGGAGGGCCCCCTGCCGCGCCGCGGGTCGTTGAAAAACTGGTTCCCTCCGTCCCCTTGACGGCTGAGACCGTGGTGCCGGTCAGGATAATGGAGTTGATCGCGTGGGTGGAAACAGTGGCCCGGGTGATGGTCGTAGTCGTTGCGGAAACTGATTTAAGCACCCCTGCAAGCCATGCAGTGAAGGCGATACTGTCCACCTCGTCGCTGCCGGACCCTGCCGTAAGGATATCCACGCCGGTAATAATGCCGTCCGGCCGCACATCCGGCGCGTAGCCCGATCTATCGCTCCAGACGTTACCGGTTACGGTGAAGACCGTGTGGTCCCCCGAATCCGTCATGGCTGCAAAGTCAACCAGGGCCTGAGCGCTTTCGTATTCAATTTTGGCGTTTGGCGAATGTCCCATCAGATATTGTCCGTATCATGAATGTATTCAACGTTGTAGACCATATCAAACCGATAAAATGGTTCAAAGAATAGAGTTTCCCTCATTGGAATGACTGTCACAGCTTCTGCAAGGCCGTTGACCGTTGGATCGGCATAGAGCCCATCCCAAATATCCTCGGCGACAGATGAAAGAGCCGTATCCGGATTGGATTTGTCGAGACCGTAGGTGCGGAGATTGATTGACAGGATCGAACGGACCTTGCTCGACTGGCCTGACTCTCTTAAAGTGATATATCCTCCATCCTTCGGGACCGGGAGGCCCGCTGTCATAAAGACAACGGGGAAGGAAGGGAAAGGGGTCCCCTTAAGCTCTGTGAAGGAAGCGATTACCTTGCGCTTAACGGACCCAACTGCGGTTACCGCTTCGAGGATTGCCTTGACCTGAACGAGGATTTGCTCCCTGGTACTATTGACTGCCATCAGTAGCTGTAATCCCCCGTGATGATTTCGACCAAATTCTGTTTACCGCCGAACACCTTCACTGCCGTTTCAAGGGAGTAGCCTCGCTTTCGCGCCCAGTCTGTCATGATCTCATCGGCGGTCTTTCCGGTTTTCTCTTGAAGCTCCTTCATTTTTTGCCTTGCCTTATCCCGCTGCTGTTTCTCTTCTTCCTTACGGATGGCCTCTAATGCCTTTAAAATCAACTCTCTCCGGTAAGCCCCAAAAACACTTGATTCTCGTAGCTGCTTATTGATGTTGGCAACCTTTGCATGCATTTGCTGCGCAGCTGCCAAAAACGAACCCTTGTTTGACGTGTAGGTGACACTGACAACCGGTCTGACGCTTCCAGCCATGCCCGCTCACCCTACCAGGCTGTTGATGACGTCAAAGACAATTTCCTTCACCATGTCATTCACGTCCGTTTCAGAAAGCCCCATGAATTTACGCACAGGATTGTTTCCCTGTCCTTGCTGATGATAAGACGCCTTTCCCGATGAACACGTGATGGTGGCTGAATCACCCGAAGCGCTGTATTCAATCGATCCAAGCATCTCCCCTGTGTCGTACAGGTTGACATTTCCGCTTTTCCGATAAGAGTCGCTGTAAGGAGCAAAGGGCGAACCGTACATATCCTTACCAAGCAAGGTCCGATTCACAATCCGATTAGCCGCAAATGCCCCCGCAGCGTCAGAAAGATTCCCTGAATCAAGCACGGCATCTACCGCCTCCAATACATCCACGGTTTCTTGAGCGTCTATGTTGACTCTTACGATCATCCGTCACACCCGCTTCACACGCCTGCCGGTTATTGAGTGAGACTTCTCCCATGTGTCGATTGCAGCGCTTTCATCCCAATCGTAATCAAGGCCCTTTTCAATGACCCGCTTAAACTCCTGATCATACATTGCCTCCCAGTAGTTACGCTGCTGACCATAGGCGTCCTGCTCCATGGTGGTATCCTGGGCAAGGTAACGATAGATTAGAAAGAGGGTTTTGTAGCAGGAGAGATCTAAGAGCTGCGTGGCGGAGTTCAAGAGAAGTGTTACGTCGAAAGGAGTATATCGCCAATCGTACCCGGCGCTCGCCGCGGCCTGGCGATACCATTTCACTTCAAGGTCTTCATCGATTTTGGTCTTTGCTGTATCATGGAAATCGGACCAGTCATCGACGCCAAGACTCATGATTGTGGAACGGACCTTCAGGAGATCCGCGTCCGTACTGTAGGCCATAATGTCCTCCAATTCTCAACATTTGACAGGCGAATCCTTATCCTTTATCGGTTTTTGGAGGACGGCCGCGCCTCGACTGCCTTGCATTTTCAGGCTCAGTTTCTCCGGATTCCGACTGCTGCCCTTCATCCTCGGATTCAATTTCTTCCGGTTCTGATTGTTCCGGCCGGGAAATGCTTTCTTGCGCAGCTTCGACAAAAACCCGGTGAACGCCTTCCTTGAAATCACCTTCATTGATGATCATGTAGCCGAGCTTGGTATCGGCTTTGATTTTGATGGTCGGAAGTCGCATGGATCATTCTCCTTTTTTAAGTTCCAGGCCCGCCTTGGCGGAAGACAGGCCCGGAGGGAAAAAGGTTGATGTTGAGGAGGAGGAAAAGATGAAGCCCGCATGGGGGCGCAAGTTAATCGTTATGAAACCTACGGTAGCACGGCCACAATGCCTGAATAGTTCTCGGCCCAGCCGTTGGTTGATCCAGCGTCCACAAAAGGATTATTTCCCGGAGCGTCTTGGCCATCATTGGCCCAATTACCAGCAATCCATCCGTCATCCACACTGGCCCCTAAAGTAATAGCAGAGCCGGTCCCGGTATCAGTGTCAAACTTGATCCGGTTGTTTTCGATTTGTGGATTCGTAACGGCTCCATCCAGCCAAATGGCGGGGGTCGCCGTCCGGCCTACGTCCTGGATAAAGTTGCCTGAGATATTACAATGGGTAGCATTACCGGCTATCCTAATCGCGGAACCAGCTGCAGCGATACCCGCACCATCGGAGCCATAGAAACGGTTATTCTTGACAACCAGGTAAGGAGCTGCGCCGCCGGATGCAACATAAATGCCCTCAAGACAAGGAGCGTCAGCATCGCGGCCAATAACGCAATCATGGATATTAACTCCATAGGCACCGGCTGCAGTGGCAACCGGGAAAGAAATGGCAGGGACGGTCTGATCACCACCGCCGATAACAAGGTTTGCAATTTCAACCCTGTCACCAGTTGCGGCAAACGTAATCCCAGCAACAGCAGTTGAAGGAAAGATTCTGGGATATGCCATTGCACCATTGGTCGAGTTACCAATCAAGTGAACAAAAGACTTGTCCATGGTGATAGTGGTGGCCCCACTGTCTGAGAGGTCAAAGACAAACACCCAATCATCCACAGAATTGCTGCATGCGGCTATTGCTTCCTGAATCGTCTTGAAAGCAGTAGCTGGAGTTGTACCATCACCACTTGAGGTAATATTACCGTCTACCCACCAGAATGCCGCTGGCATACCCTGTGCAGAACCTTCAACGGAACCCATCTGATAAGCCATCTGTGTCCATGCAATGTTGAGAAGGTCTGCGCCGCCGGTCGTTGACCCGGTCACTAATGCCTGCACTTCGGCGGACGTATCCATTGCAGCGGTATCAAGCAGAATGGCATCAATATCGGTATGCGCCAGATCCAACGACGCCTTGATATTGTCATCCTGAGCTGCTCCGCCATATGGTCCAGTAAAATCACCAATGATATCAACCAACGATGTGCTGGCAGGCAAAGGCTGACCTAAAGCCGTACTACCCCCCGAAACAAACGTAGCCAGGGATCCGGCAGTCGGGGTAGCTGGCAACGTCGCACCACTAATGGTGTCAGTATCGGCTAAAGTCGCATCGATGGAAGCTTGAGTGGCCGTAAGGAGATTGACTCCGGTCGCACCCGTGATAATGTCCAAATCATTTTGCAGGGTAGTAATCGTTCCCGGGATGGTGGTTCCGGTATCAACAAGGATCGCATCAATATTGCCATCGTTGACAATCTGCCCGGTCACGAGCTGCTTAATGTAACCCATGATTGAAGTCGTGGTGCCTACGGCTCCGGTTGCGGCTGCATCCGATTTACTGCCAACCACATCGCTCGACGTGTTGTTCGCCGTCGAATCAGCGGTCGGCACATTGGTCCCATAAAGGACCGGAGTGGTAGTTGTGGAAAAAACAGAGACAGGGATGAAACACATGGCCCCGATCAGCATTAGAACAAACGCTGCGGACCCGATCCAAAGCTTTTTCTTCATGTCGATCCTCCTTATTTTCATAGCCGTCCCCGGGTTAAAGGGCGGCCATGAAAAAAGAAAAGTTGAGTTGCCGATTACCCCGCGATCCGGACAGCGTACTGTGGACGAACCAGTTTGGCGCCCCAGAGGGCGTCCAGTTCCCACATGATTTGTTTGTACATCCTGATCACTTCCAGGCGGAAGATCAGCCCCGTAACGGGATCCATCATGGTGTAGCTGTTATTGGGATCGAAGACTTCCTTGAGGGCCTCGTCCGGTGCCCGCATGGCAAGCGCGAATGCGTCCCGATGAAAGGCGAGGTTGACGACGTGGGAATCGACTGTGGTAATGGCCTCTCCGCCAGTCGTTGCAGCTGCAAGGACGGGAGAAATAGGAACCGATGTGTTGGTATTGTGAACGACCGTGGTATCCTCTGTGACGACGTACTGCTGATCGTCTCCGGCGATGGTAAGAATGTCTCCTTCAACGGCCTCCCATGAAGCGCCGACAGCCTTGGCAATGGAAAGGGTAGATGCGCCGGCTGCATTGACGCCATTGACCGTCATGGCTCCGTCGCCGATTGCGCCCCGGGTGTGGGTCGGCACACCATCGTCTGCTGCCCATAGAAACCCAAATTTCATGCCGATCTCGCCAGTCATTTTTTCGTCGCCCGAACCGGTCTTCTCGGCATCAGAGAACTGTGAAAGCCCAAGGGCATTCGCCTCGGCCGTAAAATCCAGCACGCCCCGGCGATTGACCTTGGGACATTTTTGAATGTTGAGAAGTTTTCGTGCCAGGGTCGCGGAAGCAACTTCTACGCCCGCACCGAAGGGTGTGGTTCCAGCCGTCCCAATCAGACCGTAAACGCCAACATATTCGGCAAACACCGTTGTGTTGATGGCCACTGCGAGGGCCTCGAAGGCCGCACTCATTTCCAGAGGGATGAAATCCTTTTGTGCCTCAATCTGGCCGAGTTCCTTGTCGGTCAACCCGAAGCTGGCTTTCTTCCAGTTGCTCAAGGAAATCTGAACGGTCGGAACGGTTACATTCCCGGGGGCTTCAGGATATGCAGCCGGCGCGACATCGGAGGCGCTCAGCTCGGCAGCTACGGGGACATCGATGGTGGCCCCCTTCTTTTTGGTTTCCATTTCATAGTCTGTATTGACGAGACGGGTCATGAGGACCCGCGAACGAAGGGCCAAGAGGCCCCGGGCCAGAATCATCGGAAGAATTGCGGTAAGGGTATTGGAAATGGCCATGTCTATGCCTCCTTTTAATTAAATAGGGTTAATTGATAACGCCTACGTAACTGAGGCATAAACATTGCGTAACTGAATGTTATTGAGAAACTACTACCACTTCTCCTTTTGCGATTTTGTCAATATTCCGAGACGCCGCCGCTTTATCTGAGGAGGCAATGGTTTTCCCGGTAAAAGGTTTGCCTTCCTGGCCACCTCCCGCGCCCGACCCGCCGGGCGTTGTCCTCAGCATTTGATTGGCCTTGGGATGTGAACGAACCAGGATTTCGATGGCCTCCTGCGGATCGGCATACTTGGATCCCTGCAAAGAAAAAATCTTTTCACCGGAATTGTCAACAGCGTAAACAACAGGATCCTCGCCTGGTTTCTCCTCGACGATGAAATTTTTTCCAAATGTGTTGTATCCCATTTCAGGAATGACATACGTCTTTTCGCGAAGGAATTCGCTTTGCTCGAATTGACTTTTTACCATCATGCGATGGAGCTGGTTTTTACTGGCGGCGATGGCCTGATCCCGCGTCTCAACTTCCCTCTGGTGAGCCTTATCCTTCTCCTTAATTCGGCCCTCAAAAAGCTCCGCAACGCCCTGCTTGATCCTTTCGATCTCCTCTGCACTCGGACTCCCCTTCTCCTTGTAACTCTTGACCAACTTCATGGCCTCCTGGGCCTCGGTCAGGAACTCGCCAACGTCCTCGATATCGGAGGCGTCTAAAATGGGTTGCACCTTCTTTTTCAGCTCCGAGTATTTTTGCCGGTGTGTCTTGGCCTCGTTTTTCAACTCACCCAATCTGATGAGGGCCGAATCTCCATTAAAGGGTTCTTCGCGGCCATCCGGATGGGTAAAGACGGGATTTCCATCCTGGATGATAACCTGGCCAGCTTCATCTAACTTCCAAGGCATAACTACCTCTCTTTCTTTGGGATTATCATCCCGAATTTCGTTATTTTTTATACCCGCTTAACACTATTTGAAATTTCTGCTTGCTAATTATGTTGAATATTTTTTATGATTGTCAAGAAAAAAATAATGAATTTCATTATTAAAGGGGAAAAGATGGCGAGAAAACTTGAAGGGAAAATTGAAACAGACACACCACAAGGTGATGTTGAAGGTAAAGATTCTGCAATACTGTTCAAGGGTTACGCCAAAACAGTCAAGATGAAAAAGGAGTTTTTGGCTGAGTATCCTAAGCAGAAATACAAGATGAAAAAAACCGCATACGCCCTTGGCATGACACCCGGGACGGTTACGTCATGGTGCCTGGATGACCAAAAATTCAAGGATGCGTATCTTGAATTGAAAGCGAAGCGTTTCAGGCTGCCACCAAAAGAACTAAGTAGCCGTAATTATGCCAAATATAGCCCCACCACACCCCTGTCCCCTGAAGAAGTTGCCGACCTTAAGGAAGAATTTATAAAGCTCTTCGATCAAAAACAATTTTCCCTCGCGCAATGCTGTAAACAAATCGGCCTGTCTATGGGTTTGGCCCGGAATTGGTTGGCAGGCGATCCAATCTTTAGGAAAGTATATCAGCAAATCGCCAATGAAAAGCGAGGGTTCACTGATGAGGACGGCAACTTTAAGCCAGAAATTAGAGACAAAGCCCAGGCTGGAATACAGGCAGCGCTAGCGGAACGGCAAAACCTATTCCTGAAAACTTACCTGGATACGGCATTCAATATCACCGAAGCATGTAAAGTAACGGGCGTCATGAGATCCACATTCAGATTGTGGCTCAAAAAATATCCCGAATTCGAAGAGCGGTTTTCCGAAGCCTTTGAATCTAAAAAAGATTTCATTGAAGACAAGCTCCTTGAAAACATCAAGGCCAACGATTCCGCCTGCATCATTCATGCATCCAAAACACTCCTGAGAGACAGGGGTTATGGGGAAAAACAGGAAATTGAGATCTCCGGAAAATTCGGCGTGATGGTAGTCCCGGGGAAGGTTGAAGATGTGGCATCCTGGGCCGCCAAGGCGGTCACTCAGCAACGAAGACTAAGGGAAGCGTCTGTCCATGAATTGCATGAATGACGAAAACCAGCCTGAAATCATCTGGGCGCCACAGGAAGGAAGCCAGGAGCTTTTCCTTTCCTGCCCGGTTTATGAGGTCCTCTATGAGGGGACTCGCGGGTGCCAGAAAACCGATTCGCTCCTGATGGATTTCGCCCAGGACACCGGTCAGGGATACGGAAGGGCGTGGCGGGGGATCATTTTCAGGAGGACCTACAAACAACTTGACGACCTTATCGAACGCGCGAAACACTGGTTTTACAGAATATTTCCGGGAATCCGATACAACGAAGCGAAATATGTATGGACCTGGCCGGATGGGGAACAGCTGCTGTTTAGGCATATGCTCAATATTTCGGACTATGAAAACTATCACGGGCATGAATATTCAAGCTATCATAAATGTTTGGTTGAATATTCAAACGGAAAAAAGGTGGAAGCAAGACATGTTAAGGTTGGGGATGTGATCCAAACGCTTGATGGTCCGCATCGCGTCCTAAAGGTATTCCATTATAAGAAGCACGCGATTGAACTTTCATTGTTCGATTCGCATTCGAATTTAATCGGTCGGCAGCTTCAGGGGATATTGCACCCTGTTTTGACCACCGCCGGATGGCAGCGTTTAGGCTTGTCCTGTTTGTCTCAAATTTCGCCGCAATCTTCGTCATGGGAACCCCTATCGAAAGAAGTTGAAAAATTTCTCCTTGGAATTCATCGAGAAATAATAGCTTCTTTCTATTTGATGCTGCAGAATCCTCTGGACGGTTCCATCTCGCGATTGAATCAAGTACAGTTTTCATCCTTACGCCAAATTTTGAACCAATTGCGCGATACGTCATACCGTTATGACGCATTTCCAGGATCTGTTCTCTGTAGGGGTCAAGATAATGAGCAGGTTTTTGCTTCCGAGCCAAATACGGAAAACGCCTTCTCATCGTCCCAATCGAACAGCCAAAATGTTCAGCAACTTGCTTCATTGTGTGCGTCTTCAACAAATCTCTTACTATGGATTCATCAAGTTCGTGCTCGTCTGATCCAATCCATTTTATCTCGTGGTTTTGGCAGATGTTCTTCACGGTTGAGACTGAAATCCCTGTTCGGTCCGCAATCATTTTTCGAGATACAGAGTAATTTTTTGCAGCCTTTCTTATCGTCTCTATCAATGCAGGGTCAAATTGCTTGGAATGATACCTTCTCATGTGCTCAGTTTTTGAGGCAAGAAGCGCTAAGTTCTCTGGACAATTGTCAGCACGAATATGATTCAAATGATGGCATTCTTCTTCGGGTTTTAGGAACCGACCAATTTTCTTTTCCATCAAGAAACGATGTTCAAGAACCTTCCCGTGCGAGTCTGCGTAAGGATGTTCACGACACAAAACAGACCTGTAACCATCGTGGAAATAATTCGAACGCCTATACCCATCCTTACACCCATGAATTTTGTCAAACAACTGTGCCATTGAAACCATATTGTTTTTCTGTTCGAGCATTGCCTGGATCTCCTATACCAATGGTTGACTTCATGATTGAAAAATCCAACCATTATATAACACACTTAATGCCCAATAATCAAGGGCAAAATGGTAGTAATTCTATTCAAGTAGTAAACAGTAATTCTTATATCGCCTTCGAAGAACTCACCAACTGGCCCGACGACAAATGCTACGAAACCATGAAGGCCTGCTGCCGATCCAGCCGCCCCAATATGCCCCGAAAATATCGCGCAAATACAAATCCTTGGGGGGTGGGACGATGCGTTCCTTTCGGTGAAGTTTTAACGCCTGACGGATGGAAAGATATTCGAGATTTCTCAGTAGGAGACGAAGTGTTCACGGTCACCGAAGGAAGGTGGCTAAAAAAAACTAAAGTCGACCAGATGCATGCTGAAGACTTTGAAGGCTATCTTTGCAATGTTGGCATTAGAGGCCTTTCAATGCATTGCACCGAGGATCATAGCGTGGTTGCCCTGCCTACGCCAAAAAAACATCCAGATCACATTAAGCTTTATCCTTTCAGTGAACTTCCTGGCCAAGCATACATTTTGAAATGCGTTAGATATATGCCCGAAGTAACTCTTGATTACTTCGTAGTCCCCACAATAAAAACTCGAAAAAGAAGGATCAAGCAACCAAGCCAAATTCCCTACAAATACTATGCGGAACTCATGGGATGGTGGCTTAGCGAAGGCTGTTGCGTAGATCGAGACAAGGCTTTCGTTATCACTCAAGTAAACATCGAAGGCCAACGGCAAATCGAAAATCTCCTGCAACGTTGTGGATTTAAATATTCTAAAGTAGGCAAAAACTTTACTTGCTATGCTCCGGATTGGTGGGCTTACTTAAAACAATTTGGAAAATGTTATGCCAAATTCATCCCCAAGCCACTAAAGGAAAGCCATTGCTTGAAGCCCCTGTTTAATGCCTTGGTAGATGGGGATGGACACTGGGTTATCCCTGGACGATCGGGACATTTCTATTCTACTTCCCTTAAACTTATTGATGATTTTTCGGAAATTGCCATTAAACTTGGTTTTGCTGTGTCCCACACTTCTCGCCTGAGGAGCGATAGGACAAGAAGGGGCTATTGCGTTCTTTTCAAAACTTTAAAAACTAATTCATGCCAAGTTCTCACGGGAAATCATCGATATAACGTTGCTACGAAAAACGCAAGAAATGCAAATACACAAAAATATTGGTTTAGGGGTAAAATTTATTGCCTTGGGATTAAAGACACCAATACCTTTCTTTTAAGGCAGAATGGTTCGGTTTGGGTTAGTGGAAACTCGTGGGTCAAACGCTACTTCATCGATCCGGCGCCTCCCGGCGCCATTATGACGAACAAACAAGGCGAGCAACGCGTGCGTATCCACGGCACGATCTATGAGAACAAGGCCCTCATGCAGGCCGATCCCGATTACGTCAAGCGCCTCGAATCCATCAAAGACGTCAATAAACGCAAAGCCTGGCTGTTCGGCGACTGGAACGTCGCATCCGGAGGCCCGCTTGAGGATTATTGGGACGAAGCGACCCATGTTGTCGAGCCATTTAAGATCCCCTTTTCCTGGTACGTGGATCGATCCTTTGATTGGGGGTCTGCAAAGCCCTTTTCGGTCGGTTGGTGGGCGCAAAGCGATGGATGTGAGGTAACCCTTACGGGTGGGACAAAGAGAACATTTCCGCGGGGTACGCTGTTTCATATCTATGAGATGTATGGGTGGAACGGGAATGAAAATGAGGGATGCAACAAGCTGGCCACCAAAATTGCCGAGGAGATCAAGGAGGCCGAAGCATCGGAGGATTTCAAGAAGATTGCTGGAGACAACATTGTCCATATCGGACCCGCGGATTCTGCCATCTTCGACGAAGTAAATGGCATGTGTATTGCCAAAGACATGAAGCGAAAAGGAGTGACTTGGGCAAAGGCAAAAAAAGGGCCTGGCAGCCGGAGACAGGGCCTTGAAAAGCTGCGTCGCTACCTGGACAATGCCACCAAATTTCCCATGGAGGAGCCCGGCCTGTTCATATTCTCCAATTGCAGGCATTTTATCCGGACAGTTCCTTCCCTGCCGAGGAGTATAACCAATGTCGAGGATGTCGATACCAATGCCGAAGATCACGCATATGATAGTTGCCGTTATCGCCTGACCGCTAAACGTTACATAAATCGTCAACAGGAAAAATATAGATGAGGAGAGATGCCATGGCTATGACAAAAGAAGAGCTGCTCAAAACGAACAAGGTTTACGACGGCATGAAAGAACACTGGGAATTCTACAAAGCGGCCTACGAGGGCACAAAGGCCCTGATTGAATGGGGCGTCCTCCGTCAATTCGAAGACGACGTTGAAAATTACAAGGCGAGGAAAAAAGCGGCCTTCGGCTTCAATTATTCCCGCAGGATCATTAATGTCATTTCGGACTTTCTGAGCGAGGTGCCTTTCCTTGAAGACCATGGTCCGATTAAGAATTCTGAATCATGGATATTGTTTCTGTCGGATTGCGATTTGTTCGGAACAAATTGGAATAACTATTGGAGCCACAAGAGACGGTGGGTCAGCATTTTCGGCAGCTACGGAATCCTTGTGGATAAGGCAAAGTCTGCATATGATAACGTGGATGAGGAAATCAAACGCGGAATTTACCCCTACATGGCCTCCTACTCTCCACTCCACATCCTTGACTGGAAGTATCAAAGAAACCAGGTGACAAATCGGCCGGAACTCACTTATTTAAAACTGTATGATGATGATGGCACGGTTCGAATATGGACACCAAAAAATTGGGAGGCCTGGAAGATTCCTGAAAAAGAAGATGAGGAACCGTCTCGAGTAGGTGGAGCGTCGCATTCCTTGAGCGGCATACCGTTCGTGTGGATGGGGAATGGCGGCAACAAGGCAAACGTAGCGATGAATCTATCCGGTATCTCAGATATCGCCATGATTGACGCCTCTATGATAAGGGACGCAAGCAATTCCGATGAAATCATCACGAATGCGGCATTCCCGATGCTGGCCCTGCCGAAAGAAGCGGAAACTGAGAGTGGAAACAATAGGGAAGTTAAGGTCGGCGCATCCCGCATTATTGATTTTGATCCCGATAACAGTGGAGCAAAGCCCTTTTGGATGGAATCGAAAGTCCTCGATTCCATCACGGCCATCATCAAGCTTTGGGAGAAAAAAAGTGATGAGATGTACGCCATGGCCAACCTCAGCACCTTGAGGGAGATCGCCAAATCCAAGGAGAGGCGAAGCGGAGATTCGATGAAAGAAACCTTCCGTTTCCTGAATGCTGCGCTGGCTGAAAAGGTGGACAACGAAATAGAGGCGAGGCTTCTTTGCATTAAATATTGGATGGAATGGCAGGGCCTGGAAAATCAATTCAGGGAAGTCACCGTATCCCACGAGAAAAAATTCAACGTGGAGAAGCTGATCCTCACCATTAAAGACGCCATGGAGGCAGGAGAGGCGGTTGATTCAGATACGTTTAAGGCCGAGATCCAGAAGCTGGTCACCAAAAGGACCCTGCCAAACCTGACGGGCAATAAAATGGTTGAGATAGAAAATGAGATAAATCAGAAATTGGGCGTTAAGGAAAAGAACGCCGCTGAAGGATAATCGGATCCGGGTACGGCAAATCAATCAGCAGTCATGAAAACCCGTCTCAGGCATCTCCATCCACGGCTTTAAACAGGGAATTTCCTCCACCTTCCTGCATTTGAGAGGGAATTCCCGTTTTTTATGACCACGCACCCACAGGGCTAAGGTCCAATCCTCCTCCCCGCCCGGCAACATGTCGCATTGCTGAATCGTCATATGGATGGCGTAGGGGGAATCGGAGAAATCCTCAAATAGAAGCTCGACGGCGTCCGATACGTCTCTTTTAATCCACGGACCCCGGGAGAGGATCACGTAGGCGACGCCGTTCAGCTCTTTCAAGATCCCTTGTTGGCTGTCGGGGATGAGGAGGCGGGCGCAGCCGGCATCGGTGGAAAGATAAAAATAGCCGTTTTTGGCGTATTCTGAGTCAAAGAAGTTCGTTTTTGCGATACCAGGACCTTTATTTATTATTTCGAGAATGGGGGTCATTCCTTAACCTTTCATGTAAATGCCGGCCCAAATGCCTTTCAATAATATCCGCTAGGTTCAACCGTTCATTCCAATCATTATCGCCGAAATGATCACAGACGTCACGCAGGCTTGTTATCGCCGCTTCGCGCTCGATAATCCATGAAGCTTTTTTCGCTTCAGGGTCTTCGTAACCTAAATTTTTCAGACACTCCAACAGCATTAATCTCCATGCGGACCGAGATCCGTCAATATACTTCTGTTCTTCTTGTTCGATCGCGTCCATCCTTATTTCCTCGAATCATTGTGTATTTTATGGTCTTCCTCGTTGAGTACTTATCCCGAGATTGATTAGATTGATCGGTCAACAATAATCACAGCTTTCGCCGCAATCAGCGCAAAACCCTTTCCCGTCTTCCGCCGGCTTTCCTGATAGTTTTCTAAGATTTTCAGTGAAAACTATGATTGCAATTTGTATTTCATCGGTCCAATGGGGTGCGCCATCTATTCCATGCACTGAAAATTGCGCTTGTGCCTCACCTTCCTCGTAAACTTCAATACATAAGCGTCCGATCATCGTATTTCCCTTCCGAGCTATTTCTCATCTAAAGCACGGCACACAATCGTTTTAATTCTCTCCTTAAATTCCTGAGACATAATCTTATCATCCGGCATTTCAGCAATCAACTGAAAAAACGACAACATGGCGAACGATGCCGAAATAATCCTTGCCGTCACCACATCCGGCACATACGCAATCGTGCTGCCGTCCTCTTCAAATACCCGATACCAGCCTTGCATGGGCTTGTGCTGGAATTTCTCGATTTGTTTTATTTCGATGATTTCGCCGGTATTGGGGTTGATGAGTTGAGTTGTTTCAGGCTGATTCTCGCAATACTCTGCAATCCATTTCTCACTTCGCGGTTCTGGACAACCACAATGCTCCTCGCAAGTTATACACCAAAAAGGACATTTCTCGTTTTCGCAATTATTTGGCATGGTAGGATATTTCCTAAAATGATTTTCGGTTTGCTTAAGCATGGATATCCTCCTTTGTAAGTTTTCAAACCCCCGGACAATAAGCTATTCTCTTCCCCAACAGTCTAGCCTTTTCAACCTCCCATTTGATGCCGACGCTTTGATCCCATCCTTCTATCATCCCTACCCAAAGTTCATCCGCCCATTCCAGCCACGCGGCATTTTGTTCCTGCCAAAAATCATGCTTACCGGGCAGGCTGCAGCGAGTGGCAATAGGATGAGAATGGGCAATCGGCGAGAACACGATGTGGCCCTGGAGCATGATTTCTCCTGCGAGTCGACAGGCTTTTTGAAAGCGGCGATGTTGAATTGTGGGTTGGGTGTGAGTGTATGGCGTGGCGAGATAAATTTTCATGGCAGGTCCTCCGGGGAAACCCTCAAATTATCCATTTCAAGATGCCCCCGGAAGATGCCTAATGGAGCAAAGTCGCATTTCGGAATGAACCGGTTGGCCTCCTTTTCAGCGGCTTCATCCCGGGCAAGCCGTAGGGCCTCCTCAGCATCGCGTGCGTAGACATGGGCGAGATACGTCTCATTGTCCTTGCCCGTGATATAGCCAGGATAAAGAAGTAGCACGGAGAACGGCAGGATCCTTTCACCCGGCTCCAGGACCTCCCATGTGCCGATCCTGAGATTAAGACCGCACTCGCCACAAATAACATTTCCATGAGGGTCCGTGTCTCCGCATTCCTCCCGGAGACTTTCCTCCCGGGTGATCTCGCCGGCATCGTTGATGGTGACCAGGTATGAACAGAGATCGTGAGTATCGGATTTGAGCTCGAAGGTATCGCAACCACATTGTGAGCAGTTCATGATTTCCCTCCTTTTGCGCTTTTAAGGGCCCGCTCCAATTCAACCAATCGATGGGCCACGTTCGCCGCCCCTTTCAAGTACATGAACACGGCGACCAATGAACCGTCGCGATCGTACAAGGCGAACGCACGGCTATCATGTGGCTCTACTGTGTATCCTGTTCCCTCTGTCGCCTGTTGCTGCCGCTTGGTTTGCCGTCTCGGGTAAAATTTATAACGATGGTTCATCGCAAATCTCCTTTACGTGCAGATTTCAAAGATCAGAGTCGTATCAATTCCATACCTGTATTGACCATGACTCGTATTAACCCGGATTTGAGTTTCCCGGTAGATGAAAACCTCCTTGACCATCAGGCCGTTGAGGTAAACCATGGCCTTGTCGTTCGATGCGATCAGGGGAAGGAGGGCTTCAGGGATATCGCTGAATTTAATGGATTGGCACATGAGGTTGTCCTTTCTTCCCTATACAATCGTTCTGGTTCCGCACTCCGAGCACTCAACTCTATAGGCTCCCAGTAGACCTGTAACCCGGCAGTCCCTGCTCAATTGCGTGTCCGAGTGTATTGTTTCTTTCTTGCAGTATTCGCAGTAGCTTGGGAAAAACTCATCGAGGCGATCATATTCAACTTCGTTATTACCCAATTTTATCATAGTTCTTTTCCTTGAGTATAATTTCGTCAAGTAGATCAACCCCGTATCGCCCAAGGATCCTCTCCAAATTCTGCTTTTGATGGATCGCAATCCAGAGGGGATCCTTTGGTCGTGAAGAAAACCTTTCGGGGTAATCAACGTCTTCTGCAACCGGCTTAAATGGCATAGGGGCTCCTTTCACCAAAGAGATTTCCCTTCCTCATCACATTCCACGATTTCAAACCTGTCTTCCGGAGACATGAATCGACACTGACGAAGCTCTGCCTCTGCGTCTGCAATATTATGGTGTATCTCAACCTCCTCGGACTCGATGTGCATCCAGCTGTCGATTTGGTAATGCTTTTCATTGCTGTTTCGATTCATTGTTCGCTTCCCTTGCTCTTCTTTTCAAGGTCTTTGGTATCCTGGACAGCCTTCAAAGCCGAACAGACATCATCACATTGTACGACCGCGACTGTCGGCAGGTACTGGAGGCCGTGGCCCTTTTTCTGGCCGCGCACGAGGACCTGCGCCCTGAGCCCTGGTTGAATCTCAATCTCGTCTTGGTTTGTGGTGTAATCCTGAAGACAGAGATAAATAGAACGCTGGTTTGAGTTGAGGCATTTGTTGAGTGCATCTCTTATCCTATCTTCCATTCAATTCGGCTCCATTTATTAATATTTATTTCGCGCACCCCGTTTCTGTCCCTTCCTCCTGCTTTTACGGTAGGGTTGATTCCCCTTCCCGTCGGGTCCTGGCAGCGAACCCACACTCTCCCTGCCAGAGGAGAATTATGGGTTTAGATCTCGACCACGGCGACAGGCAGTCATTCACTGACGGATGCGCGAAATTTAAAATATTGTTGACCATGACCCCGGAGTTGCTTTAAATGCCAAGCTGCAATTTTTCTATAAAAAGCCTTACACGTAGAACCTTGCCCGTTAAATGGAATCCTTCGAAACCTTTCACCAATGCAAAGATCATAAATTTCAGCAGCAACCTTGTTGATTTCGGAATTATTCATGCATCCTCAATTTGCCTGTTGTTTGGTCGCCGCCGATTCCCGATCCATTAACCGACAAGCCTCAACCACCTCACAGAAACCATCACATCGACGCCCATCCCAGGATTCCCACGCATCGCATCGAGGCGCCCAATCGTTGGCGAAGGCCTCGTCCACGGCCTGCTGGAGCTGGTCGTAATAATAGAGGACCTCCACGTCATCCATGCGAGGGATGGGAATGAGATAGAGATTCTTGGTAATGCCGCGATTTTTGGCAGTGTAGAGGCCGCCGTCGCGCACCATGACCTGGAGGCGCATTTTTGAAATAGGGAAGCCAGAGTCTTCGAAAAAACAACGGTATCTGTTTAGTTGCAATGCCTCAGCTTTGATATCCGCTCTCTCCGGATTGTATGTGATCACCGTCGTCGTTTTCGGTTTGCCCTTGTTTTTGCCGGATTTCAGTAGAATCGGCGAACCATCCTGGTTTAAGAGCGGTTCCTCCTTCTGGACGAGGCCGAGGCATTTGGCGACTTTGAAACTGCCAAACGTCTTATAGTCCGTAAGTAGATGAAACCGCGGATTCTCCTCGTCAATTTCAAGGAGGTCGGCAGTCCCCTCCATCTGTTCGTCGGATAATTTTTCCTCCGAAAGAACATTCGAGACATAACGCATCGCAGACAGCTTCTGATGCACCGCGGTGCCAAGGATCGACCAGGTGCGGCCCATCGGATCAATGGTATAATCGGTAACTGCTTTTAAATAGATCTGGCGAACTCCGTTGCCGGCAGAAGACGGACTGACTCCATTAAATTCCCTGTCAAAACTGACGGCCTTAAGGTAAGGAATGGCGGCGCAGCGCTTCTTCATGCGGCAGCCATTCAGTTTCAGGCAGTCTGCTATCGGAATGGTTTGTCGATCGGGGCAGATGAAATATTTTGCGGGCATGTTAAATTCTCCTTTCAACTCTGCTTTTTTCGCCATTGCGCCACGACACGATATACATAGTCTCGCGCGATCCTTGTTACCTCAGGATAAGCAACCTCCCGAAGCTGTTTGCCGTTATAATAGAGTGCAAGATCTTCCCTGTCGTAACGAGTTTTCATTGACGCGACAATCTCGGGGAGATCGTGGATCTCCTTCTCGCGCGTGGTCATCCCAAAGAGATACGGATAAGGCTCCTCGGGATAATCTTCAGCTGGTCGAAGAAAAACGATATGCGTTCCAGTTTCCCCGGTGAAATGGAGAAACGGAATGCCTGGATTTTTGTTGAGTGCGTTCAGGTCGTGGACAAGCAGATCATCCCTGTAATATTTGATGAATGGATCCGCTTTTTGTTTGAGTTGTTCGTAGATCTTCATTTTCAATTCCCCGCTCCTCATCGCTTTCCAATTCCAAGAACACGTTTGCTTTGCATTTTTCACAAATTCCATGGGTGACAGGCTCGTCATCCCCATTTGCAAGAACCTTCTTGCACCAAGCGCATACCACTTTCATTAGCTTGCTCGATCTCCTTTTTTTGGATACTCATTCCACTCACGACCATCCAGCAGGCGACCAGCACGTTTTTTCCCGACATGAAAAAAACCACGAGCGTCGTCTGGTTGTATTGACGCAGCATCCAGTTCACGAGCCAAATCATCCATCTCGTATAGCTGCGATTCGTGAATATAGTCCCCCCAACTTTTAAAGAAGAATGGCACGCCTGCAGCTTGACACTGATCCCGCAGCGAGAGGACCTTGTAGGGGTTCATCGGCCGCGCTCCGGGGCCGGTCTCGCCCCCGACAATCGCCCAATGGATACCTTGGAGCCGGACGTTGCCGATTTCAGATAAAAGCGGTTCAAAACTGACGAAGCGGACGGCGGCCGGGATACTTCTCAGGGTATCAATGCGATGTCGCTCTTTGTCGTTTTCGACGGTGACCCCAAGCCAACAGTTGTCTGGCATATTGCCACCATAGCGTTGTCTGTAAAATTCGACCACTTCAAGCATTTTTTGCGGACGCTTAGTCAAAAACATAAAAATATCCGGTTGTCTTTTTACCATAAACTTGCCGTATCCACTCATGCGAGCTGCGTCAAAAATCCTCCCGTACGTTTTATAGTTTGGAACATCTTCGTGGAACAAGTCGCCCATAGAGCAAACAAAAATCATTTTACCTCCGCGCCACTTCGGCGGATTATCCATTTTGTCAGGATGTACGGTTCCAGGTCGAAACGGATCATCTGCCGGATACCCATACCGCCCCAGAAGCCGCTGCGCCATGCGCTTGGCATAACAATGTGCGCACCCTTCCGAAATCGGAGAGCATCCGGTTATCGGGTTCCACGTCTCTTCGGCCCATTCAATTTTGGTCGGCATTCAATTATCTCCTTCCTCCGCGACATCTAAAACAATGTCATCCCCTGTCGCATGTAAGGTGTAGACTTTTTCAATCTGGATATGAGGAATGTTCCGATACCTTCTTTCGATTTCAGCCTTGACCTCCGCACGGATAACTTGACGCAAAGATTGATTTTCCATGTTCCGTTCGTGAACAACGAAGAACGTCAAAATCAATATCAATGCCAAAACGGAGATTGTAATAATATCCGAGCTTTTCATGTCTCATCCTCATACGCCTCAATGCCGGCCTTTTCAGCCAGCCAGTAGGGCATGTCGATCAGCTTGCTGTCGAGGTCGATGACACACTCGCTTCTTGGCGCATAGACCACTTTGCGATCGATCTGGAGGTGCCAGGACAATACGGTTATCTTTTTGATGAAATCGTACTTAACCGTTATCCTCTGCATCAGCATACCCTCCCGCCCTAATCATTTCGCAGTGGTGCCGTATTACTTGAAGTGCTGATTCCATGTCGGATCTTGGCGCGTAGGCAAATGCACAGGCTATAAGAACTCCTGTGATAAATGGTTTCGCAAAATCCATTTCGGTCGGAAATTCCAACTTGAGCAGGTCGCATGCCCGATCAAAATCAGGAACCAAAAACTCCAATTTTTCGCTGTCATTCATGGTTGGCGCCCTCCTCCTCCCTGTATTTGCCGGTAGGCTTGAATATGGTTCCGGGACCTTTGTCCCAATCCATTCGATGCTCATGGCCGGGGCAATAGTTGATGGGGACAAGCATATTATAGTGTTTGCTGTAATACGAGGAACCGCTATGCGATCCGAACGAGCAACCGCAGTTCTCGCATATCTCATCAAGAAAACGAGGCAATTTCTCCATCTCAATGCCCTCCACCCGCGCTGATAAAAACCAGCCCGTCAATGTGATTCCCAAGCTCCCTTAATGCCCGATAACACAACTTCATAGTTGTACAGGAGGTGATACAATCGTCGATCAGTAAGATGGAATGCTGTCGCGGATACCAGGTCAAAGCGGGCGGATCCTGAACCATGGACGCGAACCGACCATGGTTCTTTTTGGATTCGCGCTGTTGGAATACAGGAAGAAACCGGATGGATGTGCGGACTGAAATTGCCTCAGCAAGACGATAGGCGCAATAATTCAAGGTGTTCCGCTTCGCTGAAGGCGGAGGCGTCGTGATGAACGAATAGCTGTTTTGAATGACCTTAATGAATTGGTTTGCAATCAGGCCGGTCACCTTCGGCCTTGGGTTTTCCTTCCAGGCTTTATATTGCGCCCAATCGATATCCTTTGAGCGATACAGGGAGAAGCACCCAGTGAACGCCGCCTTGTGGTGTCGCAGGACAATAGACCGGTCAGGATCGATGAGGGGCTTCTCTTGAGGGGATCCCGCATGGGTCGAAATGGCCGGATTCATGCCGGAGGCGATGGAGAGAAGGTTGAAGTTCATGGGATTTCCTTTTTCACAATTTCGCATCTTTTGGGTAAACAACTAGATCAAACTCCTTTGCCAGGGCAACCACATCTTCCTTGTTAATGATTAAAGACCCTTCATTGCTACTTTTTAGAAAAATTCTCCTATTGTTTTTGTGAGCACAAAAATGAACACTTTCTACATCCTCGTCGAACCATTTATGCAATGTCATCACTTCCATATTTCACCTGCGATGCTTAAACCTGAGCCGCCGCGAGAATCGCCGCCTACCCCGCCGCTTCCCGCCGTGCCTTGGTCTGCAATAGACCTGCTCCAACCGCACGCTTCTCGCAGGCTACTCAAGATAGGTTGAAACCTATGCTTTCTCCCAATAGATTGATTCGACATATCTAGGATTGTGCCGCGCAAATTCCTTAAACTCATCGGAATCCGGGATATCTTTTCTATATTCTACAATCCAGAATTCATTTCGATCTCCATGAAATGCTGCACTCATTTCAATTTTGATCATAGGACCTGAATCGATATGGCGCCCACGTTCAACTTCAGTATCTGGCCACCATACTGACGCAATCGATTTTTCGTTTAATCTCATGTCCATAAGTATTTCTCCCGATCTAGAACAGCCCTACTCCTCGCAAATCACTTCCATAACCTCTTTGAATTTGCCCGTTCCTACTTTTTTGCATTTCGTAGATTGTTCAAACCATGCCCTAACAAGCAACCGGGCCCCATTATCACGACGTCTAAAATCCCATCCCTTCCAACCCATTTCAAGATATTCAGTATCTTCCAGGAATTTTAATTGGGGATGTTCTTTCAGGTCTTCAATGATTGGCCCAACGTCCTTAATGATTGAGTCGTCTTCCCCGAGATATAGATCGAGGGCAACCGCGTCAATCGTTATGCCCCCACAAGCAAATGTGATGCTTGAAGCACGTTTGATGTGCGGATAAGAATCATCATGATTTTTCGAAAACATACACCCGTATTCCATGGCTGTTCTGAATAGCGGTTTGTGTTTTTCAAGGAAGGCTCGCTCCTTTTGGAACCTTTCTTCTTGCTCTTTAACTGCATCTTCAAATCGCAACATTGGTGCTCTCCTCCTCGCAAGTTAGAATTATGAGCCATACCCCATTTCTTCCGCGTTCCAGCCTGTGATCCTGTAATCGTTCAAAAATGCGTCGACCACCTCGCAGATTTCAGCGAGTTTCTCTGGAGGCAATGCCGCCATGTCCTTCTGGTATGGCCTGATTATTTCATCCAAGTCTTTGTCTTTGCTCGGGGATTGATTATGCATACGAGGCCTCCTTTTCTTTAATGGCACTCACACAGCCCGCCATTGTAAGCGTATGGACCGTTAGGCCCTGGTAGATCATCGCTGTCGTAGTGTTCCCCTGGTGTTCCGTACCAACGATAGCCGTTTCCGCAGCAATCGCATATCTGAACGTCATGTTGAAGCTCACATACGCTGCATGGTGCTCGAGTCGCTCCGCAAAAGCATTGGCCATTGTTGATGCTTCGTATCTCAGCGTCCCTGTCCGATATCCAATTGAGGATTAAGTTGTGATCTCCGGTCTCATCGAATTTTTTCAGGGTTTCATCGTCAACCTGATCAATATTCAGGAACCCTGTCCCCTTACATCTTGTGCATGTGATTCCCATCCTCTGCCTCCAGCTTCTGCAACTTTTCTTGCGCTTGAGCTATTTCATGCCGTAAGACTTCGATTTCTTGTTTTCGCTTATCGGCTGCTTCGCGTTTCAGCCGTTCTTCCCTTTGACTTTCAGTCTCAGTCGGGACAGCAGAGAAAAACCGATCTCCCTTGCCGGGAATAGGCTGAACAGTCATGGAATCGAAGCCCATCTTTTCGCCCAACGCCCTCCATGCCCGGTTTGCATTTTCTTGAGGGCTTGCCGGAATATAACTGCCTATCTTCATGACGGGTGTTGGTCTGCATACCTCCAAAAGCTCGTTGAGGTCCTTTTCAGTCATTTCATAATTGACTCGTGGGTACATAGACATGACGATTTTCTCCTTTCAAATAAAATGTGGCGCTATACGCCTGAAACGGTTCATATTACTTCACCTATTTCAAGCTTATTTCGTTTCGCCCATTTTTTGGCGTCCTGAAATGATTTGAATGATTTAACTGGTTTTGGTGGCCATGTTATCGTTTCAATTTCATAACTCCGTTTCGACGGATGAATCTTTCCGAACTCTCCATCATCGCGGCCTATCAAAAAAACTGTTTTTCTGCGCTCAGCTATTCTATATCTCATCTACCCTCACCCAGTCGTAATCTCAGGGAGAGCAGGAAGAGCATGCATCGCCGGCAGCCTGTCCGGAATTTCGCCTGCGACCTCCGGCGCCTTGAAATTGGTCGGCAGCGACAAAGCGACCGTTCCTTTCAGTTCGCTGTCGAGGATCGTAATGGATTCCTTGTAATGGTCTTCGGCCTCCAGCTCGGCAGACACGCCGTGTGAGACGCTCCAGGAGCAAAAATTCTTGCCGATCTTTTTTGAGATCAGCACCGACACTTGATTCGGTTTCATATGCGTTACCTCTCTTTCATAATGGTAAGTGATGGGTTGGAGGAGCTCGATCCGCTCATGGTCGAATACCCTGGTATTGAACGGGCAGAGATCGCAGAGGGTCCGGTCTTTAAATTTGACGGGGGACGTGCGGTCTTTGCAGGTTTCGCAGACCTTGACCGGATCCAGGGTCTGCGCGTAGGCTTCGACGATCGCAGGCAGAACCCGATTCATGGGAAGCTTCAGGGCCCTCGAGATCCGGCGCAGTAGGAGTTTTGAGTCTTCAGGCGGTTTCTTGGTGCTCATGGGTATCTCCCCCTTGATTGAGAAATTATAACGAAATTCGTTATCATGTCAAGAAAATAATAACGAATTTCATTACGGCTTAAAACGGCACGTCATCCATCTCGTCCGGGGTCGGAGGATGCGAAAGAGGTCCTGCGTCCTCAGCAGGCTCAGCGGCCCTTCTTGAACCCGAATCCAGGAAGTCCACCCGGTTGGCGACGATCTCAACCGATGTCTGGGAATTGCCGTCGCGATCGACCCACCTGCGGGTTTGCAGGGATCCCTCAATGCCGATCTGCGCGCCTTTACTGAGATAATTACACACCGCCTCGGCTTGGCCGTTCCAGGCCACCACCGTGAACCAGTGCGTCTGTCGGTTGTCTCCGAAGCCCGTAACGTTGGCAAGGGATAGGTTTGTAACGGGTTTGCCGGATGTTGTGTAGCGAAGCTCCGGATCCTGACCCAAACGTCCTGTGATCGATGTTGAATTCATGTGAAAATCTCCTTTTTAAATAATGAATTAATGATAATGAAATTCGTTATTGAACAGACAAAATTAAACCCGTGTTTTACAAGCCTCCAGGATGCGGCCCATTTCATTGCGGCCTTCGATCTCCTTACACCGGAAACAGGAGCAGTCTCCCCAAAAATTGTCATGCCAATGATTCCCCTCGACGATCGGCTCACGGATAGCGCATAATCGCTCGGCAAGTTTTGGATGCTGCTGGAACTTGAGCCGCACAAATATAGTCATGAAGGGCACCTTTCTGTCTTCCCAGTCGGGGCGGAGAATCAGCAGCCTGCCTGCTCTCTTTGCCTGTCCAGGAGTTGGAAGGGAGCGAATCATCTCCCAGTCTGCCGGGTTCAGGCTTTTGGACGCCTGATACACATGCTCTACGGTCATCCAGGATGTCCCGCCCGGCGTGACAATTGGTGATGGATAAAAATTGCTTAAAAACGCATACTCATCTCGGAAATGCATAGCGATCACCTCCTTTCATGAATCAACAGGGTGAATCAAATCTATCCGGTAAATAATCTCATTGGAGGTATTGCGGACGACAAGACCGGTCACGCGGATGGAGGAGGGAGGCGAGGAGCTTGACGTCGGCAAGGGGACTTCGCGGGCGGTGCGGAGTGGGTTGGATGGGAAGAGATTGTAGGGAAAAAGTACGAAAATCGATTTTCTGCTGGGCTGTATGAGAGTACCCTCCTCCGACTGGGTCACTTTCCCCCCCGCCAGGCTGATCGTCGCCGTCACGCGCTCACCGATCAACGCGCCCGGATCATGCGCAAATATCTTCGCCTTCATGGATGCGATGTAGTAATCCGTGCTCTTCGCATAGGCGCGATACGAAAGAAAGGCGAGTGGCTGCACCCACCCTATGGAGTAGTTGATGATCTTCATGGTGCGATTCGCGGACTCAATGACGCGCAGGCCTTCACGCACGAGACGATAATCCTGCGCGTCCGACGCGGGCCAGGTGCCGAAGGTGGCCATTTGGATACTCTCTTCAAGCAAAAATAGCGAAAAGGTGACCAGGCCTACCAGGGAGATGTAGGCCATGCCTGCGTAGAGGATGCGCCGCATGAAGCGCATGGGTGTTCGGAATGCCTGGGTATTCATGAATCCTCCGGTGTGATGCGGAAAACTTATTAACGTGAGTGAGGTGGACAATTTCGTTAACGTACAGGGTGAATCAAATCGGCGGAGCGCTCTGTGTTCGAGGGGGCGTTCTGTGACTGAGGGGGTGTTTTGCATGGGGCTGAACTTCGCCTAGCAATCAATCTTCCTATGCTCCCGAACTTCGCCCAGCAATCTGTCTTCCCAGGGTTTTGAACTTCGCCCAGCAATCTGTCTTCCCAGACTCCCGAACTTCGCCCAGCAATACATCTTCCCAGCGATCAGCATAAAAAAAGCCCTGCCGGCACTATTACCGACAGAGCTTCATCGTCACGCGCACGGAGGTTGATGCACGCGATCAAGGGTTTACGGGAGGACCTTGAGGATAGTGTAGCTCGCCCGGTCTTCGAAGACCCGGGATGAACAGATACCCTTAAACTTGTCGCCGGCCTTAAGACTCTTGGCGGGTGCAACCTGCGATCCGAACGCCATGACCGGGATCTCAGCCTCGTACTTCACGCCGTCCAGGGTGCGCGTCTCGGTGACGATCAGGCGCACATACTCATTGCCGTTCTTGTCGAGAACGACATCGGTCCTGGTAATTGGGGCCTGCAGCATCACGTCCTTGGCGAAGGCCGGAACAGCGAGGGCGATAAGCGACAGGGCCAGGATTAAAGCGAAAAACTTCTTCATGGTAGAACTCCTTTCGAAAGGATTAGAAGGGTTGACGATTAATACTTTCACCTCCTTTCATCAAAGATTTTAAGGTCACAAATAAACAGGAAAGATTAAACCTTGATAACGCTCGCTTTGGCTGAAGAGAAAAGAAAGAACCAAAGAAAAGAGAATCGGCGCGGGCCTGGCTGTCCCGCAAGCCAGGGCCGCGCCTAGGGGGTCTGGGGGATGCACGCGACGCACACGCGGCGCAAGCGCCTGCTCTGCGCGAGTGCCTGCGCTGCGCGTGCCCCCAGGGTCTTGCTGTCAGCGCTCCCACTCATCATGGTCGATAAGTCGGCGCGTCCATTCGACAGTCATTGGATTTCTTGCAGACGGGATCCAATGGTCGGCGATACGATCTTCGCCTGAGTCTCGGTCTGGGCCTGATCCATTCCAGATAAGACGAGGCGTGAGGCGCGAGGCATGCAAGACAATCCTTGAGTCAAGGCTGCAGATCGCGTGAAACACCCGGGCCGTACGATTACAGGTGTCGTCGTCCGGCTGAGCCATCGCGTCCGGGATTCGAAGAAGGACCTGGTCGCCTTCGATCTCAACCTGGCAGTCGGAGTTGAAGGCAATGGCCTTGATCTGCAGATTGCGAATCTGGGTAGCCGGATTGACGAGGACCTCCAGGGCATTGAGCCCGAGAGGGAAGAGGATTAGGGCCGCGGCGATGGTGGTTACGGGCCAGCCGATAATTTTAAAAAGGGATCGGATCATGGTAGGCGCCTCCTTCCTCGATTTGCGAGGTGTAGGCCTCGCAAGGGTCGTTGACTTTAAGGGCAGCCAGGATCTGGGAATCGATGCAGGCCGCGCAGACCGGATGCTCCGGATGGAAGTCTCCGGGGCACGTCTCGTGATTGCGAAAATTTCCGATGCAACTCATGGCCTTACCTCCTGCGTCAAAGTTTGTATTGCAAATCAACAGGCAAGATTAAATCAATGTAGTTGGCTTTAATGAAGGCTGGTAAAGTTTAAAGAGAAAGAAAGAACCAAAGAAAGAGAATGAGGCGAGCCCGGGCTGCCCCTCAAGCCCGGGCGAGCCAGCCGGGTATGCGCGGGGAGGAGTGTCGAGTTTCGCCTAGCAATTAATCTTCCCAGCTAGGGGGGGGTCTGGGGGCACTCCCCCAGGGTCTTGCCACGTCTTGGGCATGATTGCCGGCGGCGGGGATTCGCACGCTCCCCGCTCTGCGATTCCGACCGCGACCTTGCTGCCGGCGTGCAAGGCCGTGGAAGATGTGGTAGAAAACTGATTTCACAAAAGCACAGAAAAGATTAAATCTCGATCTTGACGTAAGGTCTTCATTGGGGGGTTGCAGGGGGAGACCACCCCCTGCGAGGCGGAGCGGAATGGAGCGTAACGGAGTGGAGCGGAATGAAGCGGAGCCCTCCTTGCAAAAGTGGCGCTGCCCTTTGCGCCTGGTTACGGTTTCGTGCCAAACACGTCTTATCGTTTGGCGCGAAATTTGCCTAGTGCCCTTTGTTGACGGTGAATATAAAAAAAGGCGACAGGCCCGGATTGCTCCGAACCTGCCGCCGGAAGTTATTGAGCTGTGGGTTGTAGAGCCTCCTTGCGAGCCTTGTACCCGGCCCAAATGCAACTCCAGGTGGAAGGCGGAATTCGGGAGGCCTGCTGTTCCTGGTAGAGCTGCTTGCCAACCTTGGAGAGCTCGACAGGCCGCTTGCACCGGCCGATCTGTTGGATGATCGCCTCGGCCTTTGGAGAAACCTTCGGGGTGAGCCGAGCCTTCCGGATGTTATACTGAGTCCAGAAGACCCCCGCAAGCTCGCCCTTCAGGTGCTCATGAGCGAACCACGATTTGCCGAATGCAGACAGATCGGCAAGGGTTGCACAGGCGTCCATGGCCGCGAGGGCCTTGCGAAACCACTCAGGTGCTCGGTCGAAATAATCCGGGAGATCCCGGACGCCGATGGTGTGATACACGAATGGATCCGCGGGTGCCTCCGACTCGAACGGCTCGGGGCACGCCTCGGTTTCGGGCATGGCCTCCTGCTGCGCGAGATCCGCCGCGAGGTTCCCGAAATACCGGAGCGAGGCCTCGATGCCTTCAGCTTTGATCCGGGAGACATAAAACTTAACAAGCTCCCTGCTATTGCCGATGACGCTGAACGCCGCCTGGAAATCGACGGCCTCCTGGTGCGAGCAACCGGTTTTGAAAACGAGGTATTCCGGCTGCTGATGATGCGGCCCTGCCCTGAAGGTCAGATACAGCGCCATGACGACGCTGCCGTCTACTGATGCGACGCCGTCCTCGAAGATCATGCGATCGAGGCCCGTCATTTCGGAGACGTGGTTAGCCATGCCTTCCCAGGCTTCGCCGTATGCCGCCGGATCTGCCGTGAGATACTCTTCGCGAGAGATCCAGGCATTGTCGAAGGCATCACGGAGTTGGTCCCGGGAGTCATGGATGAACAACAAGCTCTCAGAGCTGTGCGTTTCAGCCTCGGTCTCATCGTCAGGAGGCGACGGAGGCGAGGAACGCGGCCCGAACCGAACCACGCGAACGGAAAGACCCGCCGCCTGCGCAACCCGAAACATGTGAGCCGAACCGCGAGACTGGCCATCCCAAAACAAGACCAAGGCATCCGCGTGAGACGCCATGGCCTCATTGCGAACAAAACCGGCCTGCTTTCCGAGCCGATCCCAATCCGCGGGGAACTGCTTAAGGGCAAGACCACGCTCCTTGGCGTAACGCTCCCCAAGCCGATCCGCGCCTGGAGCTGTTCCAGAGACGATTTGAATTTCGGTTTTTGAAGCCAAAAAATGGTCCAACTTCCGAACCATCAACCCATAATCCCGAAACGACCTTGATCCTGCAATGATAACCTTAAACATGACACACCTCCTTGAAATTTTAAAGATTAATGATAATGAAAAAATTTATGGCACAGATAGGCCAGAAGCCGAAGGGTTTGTCACCCGAAGAGAGCGGAGGGGAAATGCCCTTATTAAAACAGTCCCATAGGGGTATCCTTTAGTTTCCCCGTAGCGAACGCAGGGCCGTAACGTAGTGAAGGATTTTTTTGGTCTGCCATATGGAAACCGTAAAAAATTCCTTAAATCTTTGTTTAAATGACTATTTTTTGCGGAGGGTCCATATGGCAAAAAAATTGACAAACACTGAGGCCCTGGCACAATGGAAAGACATGATGATGATTAGCGCTGCATCCTCTAGGGTGGGTGGGCGGGAGTTGAATGAAGGGGCTTGTTCAGGGCGCCCTTCCGATAGCGGCCCCCTGAGCGAGCGTCAAGGCCTTGTAAGCGAACCGAAGGGGGCCGCGGCGCCCTAAGCCCCACACGGAGCGAGCCATTTCCCCAGCAGGCGAGCGTAGTTCCATATCAGGGCATAAAGCATAGAAGCGAAATGAAGACAGGGCTTCCTTAAAGGTCTACATTAAATTGTGCCCTGGCTGAATGGGTTTCGCGTGAATGCTTTAGGTTTGCCCGTGCCTGAGCGGACGAGGGCTGCGAACGGTAAGGGACACGCTGCGGAGCCTGCAAGGCCGCGGGCGGGTGAGAACGCGGCCTGGTTTGCAGGCGGAGCAGGGTGAGCCCGAAGCGTAGCGGGAACGGCGGGGAGTGACCGCGAAGCTGGTTTCGGGCGGTTCCTCCGTAGCGAGATTAGCCCGAGGGAGCGAAGGCTTTTAAAAAAGGTCCCCATGAGGCGGCCTGAAAAAACCGACGCCTTATTGTTGCCGCCGAATGGGGTTCCTTATCCTGGTCATCGTCCCGGATAGATGGTAGATCCCGTCTCGCTTGAAGGTGAATGCAAGGAAAGACTTTATGCGGCCTCCGGACGCCACGCACGCCCCGCCAGGGCCGCCTCCGTGCGGAATAACCCGCTGGGGCATTGACGGCGGGCCGCGACAAGGGTAAACATCGCCTTACATTGAGAGCGGCCCGCCACACTATTAAACCTGAAGATCATGCCGTGGTTGCATCTATATCCCGCCGCCTTACATTGTCCCCCTATTCACATTGAGGACCCCAAATCCAAACCCTTACATTGTAGGTAATAGCCTTCGCCGGCCTTTCAGCCAGGAGCTCACTCTATCCCCCAAAATCAATTTTCAAACACATGCCGCACTCTGAGAAAAGAAAACAAGTTATACCACAAGCGATCAGAGCCTCATATATTCATGGATTGATCACGGCCCGAAGTAGTAGCGTTTTACCGGATGGATACTTCCGGGGGTTTACAGCCTTACCATGGAGGCCAGCATGCTTTTTCGTTGGGTGGATATATCCCTCAGGCACGAGCTAGCTTAAAACGGGTGGTCGCAGATGGTCCTCTTTAAAATGAAACGGTCTTTTACCATTCATCCAACCCTACAACCGACTCCTATCCGATTAAACTGCGAGCGCCCGATCCCTGAGGTACTCACAAGCCAGCCATGAACCGGGGAGTCGCTGATGGTCTTCTTTAAAATGAAACGGTCTTTTACCATTTGGCGGAGGGATGGCGCGAGGCCTGCGTGGCCGCGGTTCCCTACGCGGCCATACTATTGCAGGCCCCGTGACATCCCGGAGCCAGGGCGGAAGGCAGGCGCGGGGCTTGCGGGTATTGCAAGGGCCGTGCGTTGCCGTGTCTTGCAAGGCGCGGCCCTTGCGGCCATTGCAGGCCCCGTGACGGCCTGTAGCCCAGGAGAGTCTTTCAGGTGGTTTCTTGAAGTGTTAAGGGTGAATGAGTGTGATCAGTATATTTTCAGGGTGAGTATGTGCGCTATAGAGGTTTAGGTATTTCTCGGGAGTGAGCAAGCTTACCATGGATGTCAGGGATGTCAGGGATGTCAGGGATGTCAGATAAGTATTCCCCCATAAGTGAGTATCTTCCCAGGAGTGAGTATCTTCCCAGGCCGGTGAGTATCTTTATGGGAATGAACAGGCCTATCAGGAGTGTCAGGAATGTCAGATAAGTATTCCCACGGGAGTGAGTATCTTCCCAGGGGTGAGTATCTTCCCAGGGGTGAGTATCTTCCTATGTCAACGAATAAGTGTTTTTCCATTGTGTGTATATGTCGATGAGTTTAAATACATAGGTAGCACATGTATGATTTTAAATTAAAAACAACCATTTATGGTATTAGGGGACACCCATAAGAAACCTCAAATGTGCTTCTTTCTTAAAAAATGGCAAGCACTTAAAACACCCATAAATACTTGGTTTATTTGGGGAATGTGTGGTTTTTGATGTGTTTAAGGTACGGACGATTTTCTTTCGTACCTCCATTCGTTCCAGAGTTTCGTACCTCAATGTAACTCAATATGCCCCTATATATATATATTTTTCTTAATTAAATATATTATTATTATTACTTAGGTACAAAGGTACAGACGATTTCGATATCACCCCTTATACGCGGGCGCGACATGTCCACAATTTTTGAGGCTCAGACTTTTCCCTTTTTCTTTCCTTTATATATACACGTGCAAACCACCATTTTCTTCGTACCTTCGTTCCCCGCCCAATAATTTCAGATACTTATCTTAATTTTTCGTGGTACGAAGCCAGGTACGGAAGGGGTACGAAGGCACGCAAACGGGGTACAAACATTGAATCTGTGAATTTTTCGCTAGCATTACAGATGTAAAACCCTCTGTTTTTAAGCTGTTCATATTTAATTTTTTACATGTTATACGTATAAAACTGCATTGTTTTTTATGCATGCCGACAATACAATACATACTTATTCCACATGAATCACACCCCATAAACATGCTCACATAATATGTCATTCATTAACAGCCAACACGTAATACATGTTTATGTTTTAGTGTTTCTTTAAATCCATCTAATACAACTCATCCATATTGCAAGGTATATATTTTATTTTTATCATTGACATTTAAATATTATGATGTTATCATCGTGGCAACAACCATGAAGCATTGAATATGTCTTCAATTTACACGTATAGTTTTAAATAAACCATATGTTTTACTGTAAATCATTTAATAAAAGGAGTGTACCGTGGAAAAACGAGTGACAATCGGCGTGACCTTCAAGGAGAGTACCAAGAAAAACCTAACAGACCTTGCTAAGCGAAGATCCATGGAGGGTGAACAGATAGTTACGGTTTCAATGTTGATCCGCGATGCTATCGAAGGAGCCTATGGATCTATTTTTAAATCTCTTTCTGGGATTAAGACGCAAATCAAAGCGAGCGACGATCCATTCGATGGAGGAGTGGATGATGATGAAGATGGTTAAGATAAGGATAGCGATAAGGGTCTGTTTTAACCCCTCCGCTCCTCTATCACCCCCTCTCGCCTCGATCTAAAGCAAAAGGCGGCCTACATAGCCGCCTTTCTGTTTTCGTCGATCTGAGGGCTTCTCAGCACGCTGCGCGAGCGCCTGCGCTGCGCGCACGTTTCATATTTTAAACCTCACTTCCTCTTTCTCCCTTTTGCGGCCATGCTGGCCATTCCGGAGCTTCCGTATTTCCTTCTTCCGATGTAAGCGCAGAGCGCCCGGCTCTTTCCGCTTGCGAGTCAGGCCCTGAATCTCCCGCCGCTCCCTGGCGGATCATTTGAAAATCCTCCTGACTTCTTTGACTTTGCCATGGTTTAAACCCTCCTTTTCCTTTTAAAAATCGAAGCCGCGCAGATTTTCCTTGCCGACTCCTTGCTTTTTCCCTTAGTCGAAACCTTCCTGATGCACCTCTCGAGCTTCGCTTTGCATCCCATTTTAGATCACACCTCCTTTCTTTTCGCTGTTTCTCATTCAACCTTTTTGGATGCGATATATATCCGTCTTTCATCCACAGTAATAAATGGAAACATCCTTACGCCATCAATCACCTTGCTTTGATCAAATATTGCGTTGTACTTTGAATTAGTCATTGATGGCAGCTCGTCCTCGTATTCCCATTCTAATAATACTATGACCATTATTTCCTCTCCGGCAATGAGAATTTATTCATGCGCTATTTCTCATTCGAACTTTTCGATTTTCTTTCCCTGAAATCCAGCCCATTGACTCGAAGAACCTGGAATAGGCCTTCGGAAAGGACAGTCAGGTGTGTGTGGTGAATCTCCAGGCCGTTCTTAGCTTTGATACATTCAATGATTTCATGTAAAAAGCACTTGGCGAGCGAGCTCTCCGGGACGTCGCTATCATTTCGAAGCCGAATCAAATTGTAATAATCTCTGTATTCGCCGCCGCCATCGATGCTTTCCTGTAGAACTTTATCCACCCTGATCGTATGGCCGTTTACCCTTATCTCGCCAGGTATCTTCATGCTTTTCTTTCTCCGGAAACTGTCTGACAACTAAAGAGTTTATTTCTTTTTCGACGTTTTCGATCCCCTCTGCGAAACTTTCTGCGGCGCCTTCTTGGCGGTCTTTGCAATGCTCTGCATAGCCGCCGCTTCGACCGAAGCCTTTTTTGCCATATCCTTGGCCACCTTCGCGGCCGCGGTGAGCCGGCCCGGGGTCTTTTGGATCACCTTGGCTTCCATTAAAGTCCTGGCGTCGTTTTCCGCCTGCCATCGTTTTTCCTGTGCTTCCGCTGAAGATATTGCTTTTGACATGGTAAATCTCTCCTTTCTCATTATGATTTTACCGTTTCCAAAAACCTCTTAAAACTCTTGACCACATAAACCGGATGGCCTAACCAATTCAATTGCAGCTTCAACTCTCGCTGTTCTTTCCGCAATTTGCCGTCGGCGGATTTAAGCTCGATCAGGATTAATTTGCCGTCGGGCTTGAAAATAAAAAGATCCGGCCATCCGGCCGCGTTTTTCTTTCGGCTGAAATCATGATAAACGGGCCAACCGTGTTCCCTGCAGTGCCGAATACACCGGCCCTGGAGGTCTCCCTCAAGGCCCGGGTCGGGTACGTCCTCAACCTCGGGCGAGGGGTTGAATTTTGCCATGTACGCGGCGAGGTGATCTTTTGTCCAGTGAACCATGGGTAAACTCCACAGATTTTAGATTTTAAAGCCTGTTCTTCCTTAAACCCATACCCTGGTATGCCTTGACCCTTTAATCGCTCTCAGATTTTTATTTGTCCCGCTTCTTCAAGTGACTTTCGACCTAATCGCAACCTTTCACCGGCTGCTTTCTTCTGCTCATCCGTCATCTTCTTTCCGACAAACGGATTCCGGCCTTGCCGAAAGTCAAACAAGGGACACAGCGGGTCGGTGCAATCCCGAATTAAATCAAGTCACTCTTGACTTTTCGGTTTCAACCTACTCTGGCCCATGCATTCCCGACAAAACAGTTTTATCGCCTGTAATGGTGATCTTGCCTTTTTTGGATAAAATACCTGGCCGTATTTATCCTGCACCCTCCCCTTTCCCATTTCCACAAATCCCATCTCGGCATATTTTTCTTGCGTCCTCATTCCCTTTGTTCTCCTATGTTGATTTACCCTACAATCGACGTTCTCCACTAAACCCATACCTCCCTACCTTTATTCCTCGACACGCGTCAGATTTTTTTTCTTTCCCATTCAATAAGGCATCATTTTTTCTTGCCCGGTTTTTCTTCCTTGAGGGCCGGAGGTTGTCCTTCTTGCGGCGCCGCCGGCTTATCCTTCTTGGCCTTCTTGTTTTTCAGGCTTTCGAAAGCCTTCTTGGCCACCTGGTACCGGCCCTTCTTGACGCACGCCGGGCACAGTTCAAAATCTTCGCAGAACTGGGGCGTATCGCTAACGTCGATAACCAGCCTGAAATTTCCCTCTGTAATCTCAAGGGGCTCTTTTTGTGAAGACATTCCCTCGATCACGTTTTTACACTCATCACAAATTCTCGCTTGCATTCTCTTTTCTCCTTATCCTTTTTAGGGTTGACGTTGAAGGGTTTCTGGTTGCCGATTTCCTGGGAGGATCCCGTCCGCCTGCCGCCCGGATGATAATCCACGTAACGATGGCAACGACCAGCAATCCCGCCGACGCTGCGATGCTTAAAAGCCCTTTCAACTCCGAGTATTTCCCCACAACCCCCCCTCCCCTTCCTCCTCCGGACTCCGCCATCCGGACAGAAACACCTCCCGGACGCCTTCAGGCAATTTATTCAATGCCAGGTCAAAGGCCCGGCGTTTCTTCCCATTTAAAAGAATCGGCTTGGTATACCCATCCTTGTCGAGCGGCGGGGAAATGAAATACGGCTCATCCTTCAGGTAACTCAAGATATCATGGTAATTCCAGACCTCTTCTCCCCTTTTGCGACGGCTTTCAGCCCATTTATTGTAAATTCCCCTCAGCCATATCCTGACTAGATCGTCTCCCTTTTCGTTTCCCTTGCCCGCGCCGTATCCAAACACCTTATCCCTCAGGATCTCGACGTGGTCCCCATTCAAAACATTCTCCGCCCGCAACGATTCGATATCGTAGAAAAATTCATTGAGGATAAACGACTCCTCCTTTTCCTTTTTCACCTCGAAGGCCTGGTATTTAAGCCAGTCCAGGAAATCGCCATGATCGTTGCATGCCTGGTGCGTGTCGTAGAGCTTGATGAAGCAGACGGCGAGGGAGGCGTAGATTTTGGCCAGCCTTGGGTCGATGTTCCCCGATTCAAGGACGCCGCTCAGGGTATCGATGGCTTCAAACAACTGTTTAACATTGGTCTTTGATTTTTGAATTATCAGCCGGTGGACGATCCCCGAAAAGTTGTGCCGGTGCGTCTCGAGCTGCTTGAACACCTCGTCTTTCCGCCTCATTAAACTCAGCTGAATGCGAGCGCACCTGCTAGCTAAGGCTGAATCTTTCGAGAATCCCTCCCCTGTGATCAGGACCGGGGCCCTCACCCTCTGCCCGACAACCCCAAAGCCTAACCAGCCCCTGGTTCCTCCGCCGATCCTGTCGAAGGCCGACCTTAAAATCGATTCGCGTTTTATGACGGCGCTCGTGTTTCGATACTCATCCAGCCAAAGGGGAATGCCCGAGTAATAGGCCAACCAGCGGGTGAGGGCGGTATTTGAAATATCGGAGATGTTTTTGGCGATCTCCTCCTCAAGGCCGAAATGATTGACGATGATCCGGGCAAGGGTGTTTTTCCCGACCTCTTTTTTCCCGGAGATGAACAGGATGGGAAATTTGTAACGGGAGAAGATCTCCGTTGAATAAACGCATGCTGCAATGAAGCCTAATGCGAGGTATGCCTCGTAACCGCCGATATTTTCCTTAATGAGCCTCACCACGGCGTCTTGAGTTTCATCAATGACCTTGTCCGGAATATCGTTTCGGATCAGGGGAAGGCATCCCGAGTTTGCGCCGGCGTCGACATTCAAGGAGAGAGGCTGGTAGCCATTATTGTCAATCCAGATAATTCCTTCCGAGTTGGGCGTGTAGACCTCGCCTTTTTTGACGGCATAGTCGCCTAACAGCCACATCCCCTCTTTTTCAATCTCCCCGATGTGGTCCGGCCGGTAGATGATCCGCGTGTCGCAGGCTGCGAGTTCGAGCGACCAAACGCTTTCGAGGTCGTACGGAGAGCCTTTCCATTGAAAATTGCCCTGGCCGAAACACCATTTGGCGAACAGGAACTTCCCAGCCATTTCTTCCGGCTTTATTTCCGCCTCTCTCGATACGGATCCATTTTCCGAAACAAGACGAATGCTTCGGATTGCGCCCTCAGGCGTATGGAATGTTTTGACGATTTCAAGCGTGAAGTTTGAAATCTTTGCCCTGACTAGGCTATATTGAGTTTCCGTGATATTCCAGTAACAGCCATTCTCCTTTACAACATTGTTTCCGTTTGGGCTTGAATTGCCTTCGCTTTCGACGACGGCCTTTTCAACCTTGATTCTTGGCAGAGAAAGAAAGTCCTCTCTGGTCTTGCCGTACTTCACGAAAAAGTCGGTGAGGTCCTCCTTCTCCTCCATGAAGTCGGGCCACTGAACGGCCTCCACCAGGGACGCGCTTTCAAGGAGACTCGCCCCGGCCCTTTGCCCCCCTTCCCTTCCCGGTTCATCATTGTCGTATGCCGTGATGACGTGCCGGCCCTTGAATTTCTGGTTAAACTCAGCCTTCCATGTGCCTGCGCCCGTGGTTTGAGTGATACACCAAAGCCCGTGCGACAGGCCGCACAGATCGTCAGGCTCCCCTTCGCACAAAATGATGGGCTCGCCTTCCGGCGCCTCTTTTAAAACCGAAACCGGGTAAAGCCGGGCCCGGCCGAACCCCTTTTTCCAGGACAGAATTTTTTCTTCATCATCTCCGGCATTCGGCTTGTAGCGCCGGATGTTGACCAGCTTTTCTTTTCCATCGAAAACAGGAATGGAAATCCTTTTCTGCTTTGAAATGTATCCGATCCGATATTTTTCAATGACCTCGGCGGACCATCCCCTCTTTTCAGTCATGTAAGAAAGGGCGTCCGGCGTTATCGCCTTGACGAATCCGTCGACTACCTCAATGTCGATCTGCGCTTCTTTCTGTTTCAGCCCGTATTTTTCGAGGAGATCCTTATATGCCTCCTTGGTGCCCGTGCTATTTATCCGGGAATGAAAAGAGATGATGTTCCCTTCCCCGCATCCGGCATGGCATTTCCATTGGCTGGTCTTTAAATTTACCGAGAGAGAGCGATTTTTATCGTCATGGAATGGGCAGAGCCCTACAAGACCATTACTGTCGGGCTTTACATCTTTGACGTGTATGCGGAAATAATCTTCGAGCGGAATCTGGCCGATGATATCTTCCATTGAATCGGATTTTCTTTCTAAAATTTCATAGTATTCAATAATTTAAAAATTATTCCATATCATGACTATTCGGATTGGTTTCGGTTATCGTAGCGTTGCTCCCATAATTCGACGGATTCGAGCTTATTCCATAAATATTTACGGACGGCCCTGGTCATGAATTTTGAGCGGGTATAATCGTGAAGTTCGCAGTAGGCGTCTATCTCTTCAACAAGCCATGAAGGGACGGAAATGGAAATGCTTTCCGTGGTCTTTGGAAGCGACATGGAGGGCCTCCTTGCTATTTTTGAATGTCTTTGACAACCAACTCAAGGAGCCTTCGGCCAGGGGTTGGAATGCTCTCAGGGCGCCATCTCCACTCGTTGTATCGCGTATAAGACATCCCGATAAATCTCGCCGCGGCCTTGTGAGAACCCGTGTGTTCCTTGAGGAGTTGAAATATGTTTTTTATTTCCATGGCGTCAAAAATAATGAATTTCGTTATTTTTGTCAAGAAGAATTTCATGATTGCCTAAAATAGTCACCAAATTGATAATGGAGAAATGGATATGTCGCAAAAATTCGAAAAGACATTCGTCGATGTAATAGAGAAAATCCTTGACGAGTCCGGCATCAAGGCCAATGTTTTTGCTCAGAGGGCGTTTCCGGATCAGGCTAAGCCGGACAACAAATGGCTGCGCATGCGCAAAGGGTTTAACGACGGAAAGCCACAGCGGGTTACCCTGGCGGAGGCCTATCGCATTGCCAAGGCGCTGAACCACGATCTTGCTACGCTAATGTGGAGGGTGCAGAAGGAGTTGGAATTAAAAGAAAACTTTGAGCAGCCGAGTACGGTTGAGATCAAAAAAAAAGTTCGTGCCTGACGCGAAATAAGACGAACGATGTAATCCAATTTAAAAAAACCAACGCTATTTCCCCGAAAATTCTATTCATGCGATCACTGCCTTTACCCAAAAAGCCTTTATAAAAACTTCAAATGTCTGGGGTTGTAAAAACATGATAGAGCTTTGAAAAACAAATCTTCCATCCCTTTCCCTCCCACACACATCAAATTAATTAAAAATTCCAAACACAAAAATGACGAATGGAATCGCCGGTAAGTGTACTTTGTTCCTTTTTTTTTGAAAAAATAATGAAATTCGTTATTTTTTTGCTTGACAACAATAACGAAATTCGTTATCCTTCCCACCATGAAACGGACCTTCACCCAATCCGAACTCTCCACATTCAAGCTCTGCCGGTTTAAGCATTACCTGAAATATGAGCAGGGATTGCGCAGGCCCGGCAGGTCCATATCAGCCCTCCTTGGCCGCGCGGGGCATGCAGGCCTTGAATCCCTTTACCTGGACAGGGACCGTGAAAAGGCCATTCGAACGGTTGAGCGATACTTTGACGATTTTTATGCCGAACAACTGAGCGTTTCCCGCTGCAGCTCCCCTATTTACGAAAAGTGGAAGGATACCCGCGATCTCACGGTGTCAATCCTTTCCCATTACTGCGACGCCTACGGATTCGGCCAAGGCAAGACGCCGGATCCGGATCCATCCTTTAAGGTGTTGCCGGGGATGGTGGAGGTCCCCTTTCGGGTTCCGATCGTCACCAATTCCGGGCGGGCCTCCCGGTGTTTTGATTTGGCGGGCAAAATCGACCTCGGAGTTGATTTCGATCATCGTTATTGGGTGGTCGATCACAAATTCAAGCTGGACGTCAACGATTCCCTGCACGATGCGCTTCGGATCAGCTTTCAGATGAAATGCTACGTGCTGGCTCTGCGCATGTATACCGGCCTCAAGGTTGCCGGCGGATGCTGGAACGTGTTGCGGCGAAAGGCGGTAGGAAAGCCTGCCATCAATAAGAACGGCACGGTCTCCATGGCCAAGGTGGACACCACTCCCGACATTTACAGGGAGACGCTTGCGAGGCAAGACCGATTTCTCAGGGAGAAGACCGGGAAAGGGCTTGATTTCCAGAAATATGGAAAGGAGATGGACCGCCTGAAGGCCATTAAATGGTTCGGCCGTTATTTCTGCGAATACTCCGAGGAGGACCTTAAAGAAATCCAGCGCGAGATCTACGCCACGGCCCATATGATTCAAGACTGTGCCCGGTCGGAAGGCATGTTTTCTTTCAAGAACGACCTCGCCTGCACCATATTCGGATCCTGTCAGTACCGGAAATTGTGCCAGGGGATTTCTTCCGGAAACGAGTTTGTTTACGACGCCAATCCGCACACGGAGCTTCCCGAGGAAATAGGGAGAAAAAGGGTGTGGAACGGCTTTGCACTGGATTCCAAGAGCTCCCGGCTGATGAGTTTCGAAGATGCCTTTCAAGACATCCAATAGTTTCTATGAGAACTACATGGATGAAGCGATCAAGGCTTTAAATGTGGCAGGCGTCTTGATGTTGGACGTGCCCGAAGCGATTCGCCGGGAAACATTTAACCTTGAACCTTTAATGACGGCTGCGGAGGGAAAAAAAGACGTCATTAAATACATGGCGGTTGTAAATAAATGGAGGGACTTGTTTTTAACCTGTAAATCGACAAACCCAACGAAAGAAAAGGAGAGAAAACCATGGCAAAAGCAGCAGCAGCAGCAGAAAAAAATGGAGCAGTTGAATCTTTTGATGTAGCCATCCCCGTAGAGGCCGGCCTGCCGGTCGAGCTGGAGGACTACAGTGGATATGAGGGCTTCGATTCAAGCGACCTCATCATCCCGCGCGTAAAAATCGTTCAACCTACGTCGCGGAAAGGGACGCCCGGCAAGTTCAGTATGAATCTGACCGAGGAGGAATTCGAGGAAATGAGCGTCGTGGTGATCAAGGCGAGTCGCAGCCGGGTCCTCTGGCCGCCTGTTGATTCAGACATTGAAGAGCCCATCTGTAAGAGTTCGGATTTTCTGAATCCGGATCCGTCAATCCAAGCGCCCTTGAGCACCGTGTGCGCGGAATACGTGCAGAAGGGAGACCTGAAGGTCCTCGAAACGGTATGCAGCAAGGCAAAATGGATCAACAACGAACGGCCTGACTGCAACCAGGTCTACAACCTCCTCTGCCTGACCGGCGAGAATGTTCCCTTTTGGATTGCCCTCTCCGGGTCCAGCATCGGCCCTGTGAAGCGGTTCATTTCTTCAGTCGCGCTGCAGAGAAAAAAGCTGTGGCAGTTTGAAACGCAGATCACGACTGAGGAAAGAAACAAGCCGAGCCGTCATTATACGATCCGATTCAGCGCCCCGAGGCGCCTTGACGATGACCGGCTGAGCGTGGTTGCGGAACTGGTCGTCGCGCTGAAGAATCAGTCCGCACAGGTGGCACGAGACCTTGAAGCTGCGCCGCCTGACACGGATGGCGCTCCTTTTTAATCATCCTTAATCCGTAGAGAGGATACTCCTGTCATGAAGGCAATGGAAACCCTTGAAGGAACGATAGAGAACATGAGTAAGGCATTTAGGGACGGTTGGCGCATCCTGTCCGTTTCGCCGGGAGCAACGGTTACTGGATGCATTCCCGGCGGCGTCAACCCCGGCGACTATTGTTCCTTCAAGGGACGATGGCAGGAGCATCCCCGCTTCGGCAAACAGTTCAAGGCCGAGCAGATAGAGGTCAAGACGCCGAAAGACCTCCAGGGCATCCAGGATTATTTGATGTCCCATTTTAAATGGATTGGCCCCCAGACGGCGAAGAAGATCGTGGCCCACTTCGGTGAGGATCTTTTTGAAATCATCAAGACAAGCCCTGCGCGACTGTCTCAGGTGCCTGGAATCACGCCTGCCCGGGCTGCTGAGATCTCGAGTAAATACCAGGAGATCGAGGATAGCCGGCAGGTGGACATCTTTTTCAGCACGCACGGCATTACCCTGAACATGCAGGCGCGGCTTACTGAGGCGTATGGGTCCAAGGATGAAGCATACAAAAAGGTGCGCTCCGATCCCTATGCGCTCTCTGATGAGATTTGGGGCGTAGGCTTCAAAAAAGCGGACGCCATTGCCCTTTCCATGGGCGTCGAGAAGACGTCCCCGCGGCGGATCGAAGCGGGGATCTTCTACCTGCTCAAATCCGCTGAAAATGACGGCCACTGCTATCTTCCGGAAAAACAGTTGATTCGCCTCGCTGTCGATCAGTTGGGCGTAAATGGAAACGACTTTTTCCCCTGCCTTGAAAGACTCTATGAAAGGAGGGAATTGATCAAGGCAGGGCCTTCCATTTACAGTGACGAGATGCACGAAAAGGAAATCGCAGTTGCCAAAAAATTGTCCGCCCTGGCCGGATCCGGAAAACAGAGAATACTGAAGGACCTCACCGAAGCAGACATCGAGGCCCTGGACCCGGATCAGCAGCAGGCCGTGGAAAACGCTATCAATGCCAATATCCAGATCATTACAGGTGGCCCTGGCGTTGGGAAAACTCATTCTATCAAACAGATTATCAGGGCTCTTGGCAGCGACTGTAAGATAGCTTTGGCAGCCCCTACCGGCAAGGCCGCCAAGCGGATGGAAGAGGCGACCGGGAAGGAGGCCAAAACTATTCATCGCCTCCTTGAATACAACCCGCAATGGAATGACTTTGCCCGGAATGAAGGCTATCCTTTGGGCTGTGACACGCTGATTCTTGACGAGGTAAGTATGGTGGATGTGCATCTAATGCATAGCCTTCTTAAGGCGGTCACGCCTGAGATGCAACTCGTCTTCGTTGGCGATAAGGATCAATTACCGAGCGTAGGTCCTGGGGCCCTCCTGAGAGACATGATCCAGTCTCAAGCCATCCCAACGGTATTCCTGAAAACCATCCATCGCCAGGCCAAGGATTCGGGGATCATCCTGAATGCCCACCGGATCAATAAAGGAGAGCCCCTCCTTGAAAATGGGGTAACGGAAGACTTTTATTTCATCGAGGAGCCGGATGCCGACAAAATCCCTGGCATCATCCATGATCTTTGCATCGATCTTTTCAAGAAATGGTCCCCGGCTGATGTTCAGATCCTGTGCCCCATGAAGAAATCTTCAATAGGGACAAAGAATTTAAACGACGCTATTCGACCCGTCTTCAATCTGCGTTTCAATCAAAAAGAGAAAATCAGGGGAACCATATTCCACGTAGACGACAAGGTTATCCAAATCAAGAATAACTACAAAATCGGCATCTTTAATGGCGATATCGGATTTGTGGCAAGACCCCTGACAGACGAAACCTTCCTGGTGGACTTCGGCGGGAACCAGGTTGAATATCCGGTATCCATGGCGGACGAGCTTCAGCTGGCCTACGCGCTTACAATCCATAAGGGACAGGGTTCAGACTTCCCGGTCGTCATCATCCCGGTCCACACGGCCAACTACATCATGCTCAAAAGGAACCTCCTCTATACGGCGGTCACGAGGGGCAAGAAGCTGGTTTTCCTGGTAGGGACTCAAAAAGCGGCGAACATGGCCATTCGGACCCTGGACAGCCATAAGCGGTACACTTCGCTGTGCGAGCTGCTTGCGAAAAGTGGAGAAACACAAGGATGATGCAGCTTGGCCTCTTCGAAAATAAATCCTGCGCCTTCTTCCAGGTCTCGCAAAAAACCCGAGCCATGCGCTATTGGTCCCGAGAATACGATATCCCGATCATCAAAGATCCGGAGCTGATCCAGGATTTCAAAACCATATTCTTCAGCCTGCTTACCTGGCGGGATTTCTACCGGATCCCTAAGATCTACAAATTCAAAGGGAATACTGAATGGATCGCGGGCGGCAATGCCGTCTACAATCCTACGGCCATCATGTGGGCCATGGACCACATCGTTATCGGGGACGCCTTTGAGTCCTTTCCGCGAATCCTCTCCGGCGCCCGCAACGTGCCTGGTATGCTGAATTGCAAGCGGCCGGAGAACGTGGCCCCTGCATCCGAGCCCGTGTTTCCCTGTCCTATATCTGAAAGGGAGATCATCATCAGCACCGGATGCAAGCGGAAATGCCTATTCTGCATCAACCCCTGGCGCCGGCCATACCGGGAGGGCCGGAAAGAAGACGTTCTGCATTTCATTGCCAATGCCAAACACACCGGCCTCGCCCTGACCAGCAACAGCTTTGACGACGTGTCCTTTTCCATGGAGGCCATGAGGGCTCTGGTTCGTTGCGAGAAACAAAACCTCGCGGTATCCAACAGCTTTGCCGGCCTGACGGACGAGTTCCTCGACATGCACAATCACCAGGGCGTGATCTTCGTCGGCGTGGAGGGCTTCAGCGAGAGGCTCAGGAAGCTGGTAGGCAAGCCGATTCGGCAGGATGAGTACCGGGAAAAGATCATCAAGATGCTGAGACTAAAGAGGAACACGAAGCTGGTTTATCAGTTCAACCTCCCGACCGAGACCCTGGACGATTACGAGGAGTTCCTGGAGGACATGGATTGCATCACCGCAGGCGTAGGCTTCAGCTCTTTGGCCGTCACCTTCATCCCGCACCAGACCAGCCCGTTCACTCCGCTTCAATGGTGCGCCCCGCATTACAGCCTGGAGATGCTCGTTACCATTTTAAAATTCAGGCAGAAGTACGGCCTGAACGGATACATGAACGGCGTCAAGCTGTACGTGCCCCAGCCGCTCTCGTCCGGGAAGTGGTTTATGCAGATCGTAGGGGAATGGCTGCCGATCGATAAGGCTGCAACGAAGGCCCTTAATCGGATTTCCGAGAAGAATCTTTCCGTGGAGGAGATGGTTGGCATCCTGAAGCGCCGAGGCATCGACACGACTCACGTCTTTACGGAAAAGCCCGAGGATTACGCGTTTCCGTGGGACCGATACGTTGAATACTATTTTCCGAAACGACGGCTCTATGCCGCTTATCAATCGTCAGGGATCATGGAGGGGAATGAGAAAGGAGAGGGAAATGGAAGAGCAGGCGAATTACGGCAAGGAAGATGATGAAGACGAAGAAGAGCAGGGGGAAAGACAAGTCAAGAGCGTAATGACTGTCGTTCACTATGAAAATGGAGATTTCTTCGTTACCTTCCCAGGCGATGCGGAAGAGGCAACCGATTTAATCCTGCATGGCATTAAGGCGATCATCGATGCCGTGATTGAGGGGAGATGCCAAAAACAAGAAAGGAAATTAGCTGAGCTTAGGACTCTACTGAGCAGCATATCCAAACTGAATTGAGAAGGGTACGCTTTATGATGCCAAATTCAACATATACGGATCTCTCAGATTATGATGAATCCTGCGTGGCAATATGGATAACTCCTACCGACCTAAAGGTCAGAGAAATTGAAGGCAAGGAAAAAGAAGAAGATTTTGAATATTACGCTTGGAAAGCTGAAGAGATTCGGGTCTTAGCGAGACTGTCGCGCGGTCCTATCTTGCCGGCCTTTTTCTTCCTGGTATTTTTAAAGCCGTATCTGATTCGGAGGAAGATTCTCAGGTGTAATCGCCATGGAATAGGGCTACATATGGGAAAGAAATGAAACTGATAAAAGATATCTCACACAGAGACACAGAGACACAGAGAGGGGATAAGAAATGTCCTGGCAAGATTTTCCAATGATTACTTGTCCGTTGTGTGGCAAAGAATCACAGATAGATGATTATTGCGACTTTAAAGCTGGAGACTCATTTTATTGTCTCCGGTGTGGGAAACAACTTTATTTGTGGGCGATAGATGCAACATTAAGTGGCGATATTCAGACAGGGCCTCCGAGATAACTGATAACCATTATTTCCTCTGTGCCTCTGTGTCTCTGTGTGAGACAAATGCCCTACTGAATTAAAGCGGGAGCAAATCCCATGAAAAAGCGCTTTTGCCTTTATTGCAAACAGGACATATCCGATCTCCATTACAGCGTGGTTGCCTGCTATCGCCCTGAATGCCGGGAGAAATTCGAGGCCGACAGGAGGCTTCGCATGAGAGAATCCCAGCAAAGATATTATGAAAAGCACCTGCGCCATTTTTCCAAGAAGCCTGGAAGCGATAATTCAGTTCCGAGGAAAACGAAATATCGCATTTGCAAAAGGTGTCAAGGCGAAATTAAAAACGGCAATTGGTGGTTCTGCGAGGCCTGCGAAGGTGAATTATCCAGAATCAATCAACGAATCGACGGCGAGTGGCTTTATGTGTGATCAAATAAGGAAGGATTTTCCATGGAACCAGAAGTAACGATGCATAAAATTTTCGATTTACAGGTTTGCATACCTGAAGATTGGACAGATGACCAAGTAAAAAAGTTTGCCGATGCCAACGCACCTGCTGGGACGTGCAACGGCTGGACCATCATGAAGAAGGGCCATAAATACCTTGGCGGCGATCCAGAGCGCGTCGTCTGCAAAGACCGAAACGGTTTCGTTCATGTGCGCCTTGAATGCTGATAGTTTCTCATCGGTAACATCTTCTAAAACTGCCTTTTAAATTAATGGGAGGATAAAAATGCCATTACCGAAAAAATTCTACCTGGATGGTGAAGAAACATCGCTTGACATGTTGTGTATCAAAGAGCCGTCATGGGCGGCAAGTAGGATTCGCGCCTTGCATAAACAGATAGATGGAGCACGCGAATCTCATCAAGCCAAGGTTGATTTTATGCGAAACCAGATCGCCGACCTACTTGCCTACATCAAAAAACTAAAAGCTCAGAATGGGAAAACCCCCGACATATGATTTTTGATCGTTCACACCTCCTCAGAACGGCGCCTGCACGCGCAGCGCAGGCGCTTGCGCCGCGTGCCCGCTTTAGCATAGCAGGCGGGGCCCGCCCCCTCCCCTTGAGTGGGGGCTTTTAAAAAGCATTTGTAAGGAGCCATATGTCACGATACGCAGAAAACACCTCCGTATCAGTCGAAAAATCCAAGGCTGAAATTGAGCGAATCCTTCAGCGCTACGGCGCGGATCAATTCATTTCCGGATGGGACCAGGAAACAGCATATATTGGCTTTCGTATGGCCGCCCGGATGGTGAAATTTACCTTGCCTTTACCGCCGAAAGATTCAGATGAGTTTTCAAAGACCCCTGGCAGGCGGACAAAGCGATCCCCCGACAAGGCCCTCGCAGCATGGGAGCAGGCCTGCCGCCAAAAATGGAGGGCCCTGGCCCTGGTCATCAAGGCGAAACTCGAAGCGGTAGAGGCCGGAATCACTCAATTTGAGGATGAGTTTTTGGCACACATTCTTTTGCCGAACGGGCAGACGGCTGGAGAATTCTTGAGGCCGCAGATTGACATTGCATATGAAACTAAAGCAATGCCTAAATTGTTGCCGTGGATAGCTTAATTACAAGACAAGCTCAACGGGGAAATGCCTTGACGCCACAAATCGAATACCACAACCCGACTGATAGTCTCGGCAGATGTCATTTCACATTGTTCTGGATAGCCGATTATCACCCCGGGCACCCGGAGGGTGAATACCGCAACGCCCAACGGGGTCAATGTTATTTCGCAGATCCGAAATCTTACCGATTTCCAAGGCCGGAGGACTCCAGAGAAACCCCTTGACAATTTCCTCCCAACATAATTTCATGATCCCCCGGAGAGGGGGTGAAATATGCATGATTGGCGGGATTTATGAAAACAAATCCGGTAAGGGATCGCGGTATATCCTTAGATTCAAGGAAATTACCCGGAGAGGCAATGATTATGGCACGTTAGAACGAATGCTCACGGGATTGCGGTATAAACTGGACGAAGGATCCTTTGACCCTCGGGATTACCAAAAAAGCCAACCGTTATCTTTCTTCAAAAAGTCTGAAGAATTTCTCAAACACAAACGAAAGCGCCGAAGCTACGGACATATCCGAAAACACATCGAGTATGCCCAGGGGTTTTTCAGCGATGTCAATGTTAAGTCGATAACCGTTGGAAATGTTGAGGATTTCGAATTGCATCTCCGAGAAACAACCAAATTGTCAGATAAGACCATTGCCAATATCATGGCGGATCTGAGGTCTTTCTGGAGATGGCTGGTTCGGAGGGAAAAAGAGGTTGAACCCGTCGAGTTTCCCAAAATTGATTTTGAACTTGGCTGGCGCAACACAATCCCGAAAGAAACTCAACAGGACATTGTCAAGGAAGTCCATCGGATCTGCAGGCCTGTGGACGTCAAAGTAGGCATCGCTATTGAATGGCTGGCACGCTATTACAGCATCCGGCCTGTGGAGCTCTTGCACATTCAGGAAGGAGACTTTGACTTCGAACTTGGCGGGGTGCGGATTCGGTATAACAAAGAGAAGAAACCGAAGTGGGTTCCAATGCTTAAGGAAGATCTCGAGCTTGTGCAATCGTTCCCCGAGGCCCTGGATAAGACCTTGCCATTTTTCCGATATAAAGGGAAGCCCTATGGCAGGAAGCGCCTTTACAAGTGGTGGAAACGTGCCTGCGATAACCTGAAGATTGAGGGGGTGGACCTCTATGGCGGCACCCGGCATTCAACTGTCAAGGCACTCAGAGCGCTGAGAACCCCCGAAGAAATAAAGCGGGGGTCCATGCACTCCACCAACAAGGCTTTCGATCGATATTATAAGGTCGAAGATGACGAAGCCCGCCAGATTTATGGTGATACGAAGGTGATCATATCTTCGGATCACTCCAAAAAAGCTAACTCGTCAAAATCCCTAAGATAAGCTGGTCGGGACGCGGGGATTTGAACCCCGGACCCCCTGAACCCCATTCAGGTGCGCTTCCAGGCTGCGCCACGTCCCGTATAATGGCTTCTATTTTATAACACCCGCCCCCTTTGTCAAGCGATAAA
>Ga0209164_1000739_pt1 | contig 59446 bp, 52 predicted proteins | sample MTBNYHSulfiMetaG_FD_187458 | JGI IMG/M metagenome (GOLD analysis project Ga0209164, IMG submission 187458) | Enrichment culture microbial communities from rom New York Harbor, USA that are MTBE-degrading - MTBE-NYH (New York Harbor Sulfidogenic)... | ecosystem: Environmental > Aquatic > Marine >... | reverse complement strand
TCTATCCATTGTTTGGTACATCAGATATTTTTCTGTGTTTGGAAAGTATGATCTTTTTAGGGAATTGTGATAATTATCCGTTCTCAAGGAAAAGAACCAGGCTTTAAAGGGACGGTATGTGGAAAAACACGGGGTTCTGAAATCGTAAAGGGCGATGCGATTCTGGATTGAAAAGTGATTCCTGAAAATTTTTTTGGGATTTTTTTTACGGCCTCTTATAGGGCTAAAAAAAGAGACCACTATAGCCCCTTTTTTTATTCTCACGCGTTGACTTTATCTCCCGGTTCCACATAATCCTGCACCTGGATCTTCTCCGTAAAGCGTTTGAGTTCATCCCGGGCCTTTTTGGCAACGGTCAACATCTCTGTATCCGCAAGACCATTGATCGAGAACTCCAGCTCTCCCCACTGATATCCGTTCTTTTTGACCGGAATTAAGTTGACTACTGTATTCACAGCAACAAGCGGAAGTTTGCTCCTTAAGAGCCGTTTCTTGTGGCTTTCAAAATGCTTGATACTTGTGGGCGGCAAGTTCAACAATAATGGCATGATTTTCCCGTCAATCCTTGACAGCAGAAGGAGCCGGTATTTGGGTTTGCACCGGCCTTCACCGATGACTGCTTCAGGACAGGTGATACAGGATTTCGACAGGGGATGATCGCTTCGGATCACGCCGTCAATACTGCTGCAGGACGGGATGGTATCTCCCTCTTTCCAGAACGCCCGGATAAACTGGCTGTGAATGATCACGCCTTCCAGTCTGTTCTCGGGAAGATAAAATTCCTCCTTTGATTTATCGGTATAACTCTCCCCGAAATCGATATAGAGTTTATGATTTCCATTGTCTTTGATATCAATTCGAACTCGGGGGAGGTCCAGCACATTTGATTCGGGGGCGGTGTTATCCATCTCCGTTTCAAATTCAAACCCTGCTTTTGTCAGCAGTTTTTCCACATCTGTTTTTGCGACGAGCTGTGTCATTGTTTTGTCCTTTCTTTATGCAATTAAGTTTTTGATTTCATCAGTCATCTCCAGATCATACATCTCCTGGGACCGGCTGTTGCAGTAGGCCGTCATGGCACACATCTGACAGTGGTTGGGATTGGGGAAATGCCAGTCTTTGAGCATCACCTTTAAAAGATGGGCAAGCTCTGCTTTAAAGAGCTTCATATCCTCCTCGCTTTTAGTGATCCGAATTAACGGTTCTCCTTTTTCCTCTCCTGCCTTGCCGTTTACGGTGCTTCGTTTCCGGATCTCGTGATGTCTTAAGAAATACCAACCGACATAGTCGGGTGTTATCCCTGCCTTAATCCATTCATCGTCCTGATACAATTCTCCATTTAAGAGTGCGTAGAGATACAGGTTAAGCTGCCAATCGTTTTTTAGAAAGGATATAGATGGTGCTTGTTTATTGGATTTGAGATCAATGAGTTCAATTGACCCGTCTTTATTCTTTCTCACCTGGTCAATCGTCCCGGTGAAGATATTTCCGTTCACCTTGACACGAAACGGCACTTCACTGTAAAGAACCACTGCTTCCTGATTGACCGGATTGTTTCGGTAGCCGTTCAGAATCTCTAAAGCATTTTCCAGATACTTCTCCGGCGTCTCTTTCCAGTTCACCGGAATCTCTTCTTCTTCAATGGCATCATTAAGTGCCCGTTTATAGGCCCTTTCAAGATCCAGATTCCAGTCCCCGGTATGAAGGCGGTGAATGACCTTATGAAGGGCCGTTCCATGCAGGGCCGCCGAGTGCCGGTAACTCTCCGGGATCTCTTCCAGGTGTTTGTACCGGAAAAGAAGCGGACAGTTGAGATAATCCTTAATCGTCGACTGGCGTAGTTCGATCTTCTTTAAGATCTCCGCTTTTGTCATCATGTTCTTCTTCCTCCTCTTCTTCACCCATTAAAACCTCTTCAATCACTTCCTTGGCAAGGTCTAATGCCTTGTCAATAATTCTGGATAATCGTTTGCTGTTCATTTCTTTGTTCCTTCCTTTAAAATGACAATGATCACCGTAATGGCGATTTTGACCCAGTTCACAAACATTCCTCCTGTTTTATGCTCCAAAGAGATGATGGAGCTTGATGTGTTTTTCCATCACATGGTTCGGCGGCGCTGTTTTCAGGGCTTCTGTGCAGGCATTGTAGAGTGACCAGGCGTTCCGCGGCTTAAAATCCTCATAAGAAGGATTTAACCATTCATTTAGGATCACCGGCAATTGCCGTGGACTCATGATCCCTTTGCCATACAAGAGTCCCATCATTTTAAAGGCGCTGTCATCTGTGATCTCTGTCTGTTTCAGTTTCTCCGCATCCTTCTGAATCTCCAGAAAATTGCTCTTCTGGGAATAGACAGCAGACAAGATAAGCTGATGAATATCCTCCAGCACATTGGATGTGTGTTTCCGAAAGAGCATCACATCACCGGTAAACGATAAATTATCGCACACAAAAACGCTTGCCCCCAGGGCAATCCCGATGGACAGGGATTTGTCATAGGAGTTGCGAAAACCGATCGAGAGTCCCATTTCACTCGAACTGTTACGGAAGGTGTGGATCCCGAACATCTGTTTCCCGTCGCGGGCCAGGGCATACTGCTCCTTATAGAACGAAAAATCATGCAGGATATCCTGTCCGATGGTTCTCACCATATGGGCAAGTTCACTGTGACCAACCGGCGTATACGAGTCTGTTGCTGTGGGAACGGGGATTGTCTTAAGCATGTCATAATCCACCCGTTCACCCTTTTCGACACTAAGCATAATAACCTCCTTTGATAGGGTTTGTAACTGCCTTCAGCTACTATTCTTATACCAGAAAAAATCCGGTATAAGAACAGTATGGAGAGCCTACAAGGCACTTAATCAATTCAAACCATGAAAGGAGTTGTTATGAAAACAGTGAATGTTCGCTGGGTCGAAGCAAGGACATACTTTTTCCCGGATGATGCCCCCACAGACAATGAAACCGCGCTTTGTGAATATGTAGATCGTCATCTCATCGCCAAAGGGGATTGGGAATACTTCTGCGTCAAGCGGGATACACGGGACTGGAAAATTGTAAAGGGAAAGGGGGACCTATGACAAACCTGCAAAAGATTCCCGATGAGATGATTTTAAGGGAATACAAAGAGCGGTTCTACATCCGGCCGGGAAAACTGGTGACAAATCCCGCCCAGGCATACCACCATCTGGCAACCCATTATGAAAAGAATGAAAAGGAACGCTTTGTTGTCATGTACCTGTCCAGTTCAAACCGGGTGATTAGAACAGAGGTCATATCCGAAGGGTCCATCAGCTCAGCTTATGTCTACGCCCGGGAACTCCTCAAACGCGTCCTGGAGCTGAACGCCACAGCCATCATCATCAGTCACAACCATCCCAGCGCCAATCCCGACCCGTCAAGAGAAGACATTGAGTTAACCGTCAAATTGAAAGAGCTGTTAAAGCTCATGGATGTTGCGCTCCTCGATCACATCATCATTGCCGGGGACCAATACGTGAGCTTATCGGATCTGGGACATATTTAAGGACGAGTCGAAAGTCGGAAAGTCAAAAGTCGAAAAGTCGAAAGTCGAAAGTCATAAAGTCATTTGCTGATTGGTTTAAGTTAAATTCTAGTAATAATTAGATATTTGTTGTTGATTAAATATTAATTAATACATAATTTATTACAACTGATTGATTTATAAGGTTAAGTGGTATAGAATTAAATTAAATATGTAAAGGTGCGTTTTTAGAAAAAATTTGGGGTGGATGAGATGAACATAAAAAGATTCGAAGATGTTTTAGCCTGGCAGAAAGCAAAAGAACTGACATTGAAAATATATTCAATATTCAATAAAAACAGAGATTTCGGACTCAGGGATCAGATTCAAAGAGCTTCTGTCTCAATAATGAACAACCCCGTGAAATAAAATGTATTACACTTATGTCTTGAAAAGCTTAAAAGACGGAAAATTTTATATTGGATACACGAGTAATCTTGAAAAAAGGTTAATTGAACATAATGAAGGAATAACAAAATCAACTGCTTATCGAAGACCTTTAGTACTTGTTTATTATGAAGCTTGTCGTAGCCAAAAAGATGCTATGCATAGAGAAAAGTATTTAAAAACAACTTATGGTCATCGATACCTTAAAAACAGATTGAAGAACGATAATTATTGATTATTTCACGGGGGCTGAAGGATTTGAACGCGGTTCTGATGCTGATTTCAAAAGATTTTTATTTATTGCTAAAGGATCTAGTGGTGAATTACGATCAATGCTCTATCTCGCCAAAGAATTAAAGTACATATCCAAAGACGAATTCATTAAGCTTAAACAGCAAACAGAAGAAATATCAAAAGCGTTATCAGGATTTATTAAATATTTGAATAGAGACTAAAGTCCAAAGTCATAAAGTCTAAAGTCATTATATATTACTGGTCTGTTTTTTCGACTTTCGACTTTTCGACTTTCGACTTTTCGACTTTCGACTGCCAACTGATGACACTAAACCGTTTGCTTCTTACTCAAGCTGGAAATAAATATTGCCAATTATGATAAATATCGGTAAAATATATTACCAGTTGGCGGTTTGGATGAAAGGAGGCGAAAGATGTTGGACATATTGAAAGAGATGATCATTGATTTTCAAAGATCATCCCTGCCGGTGGGAATCCCCAGACGGCTGAACATATCCACGGTTCCAAATAAAGCGACCGTGATTGTGGGAGTCCGCCGCAGCGGTAAGTCCACCTATTTGTTTCAGATTATTCAGGATCTGCTGGACCACGGAATATCCCGTGACAATATTCTGTATATCAACTTTTTTGATGATCGTTTGCATCGTTTACAGGAAACAGGTCTTGCCATCATAGCGGATGCTTATTTTTCTCTCTATCCTGAAAAAAAGAACAAAGAAAAAATCTACTGTTTTTTCGATGAAATTCAGCAGATTTCGGGTTGGGAGTCTTTTGTGGACCGTCTGATGAGGACTGAAAAGTGTGAAATCTATATAACCGGTTCATCGGCACAGTTACTTTCGGGTGAAGTGGCAACACAGATGAGGGGCAGGGCTTTGTCGTGGGAAATGTTTCCCTTTTCTTTTCGCGAATTTTTGGATTTTAAAGGGTTGACCGTGTCCCAAAACATATCTTCCCGGGAGCGGTATTTTATTCTGAATGCTTTTGAGGAATACCGGAAAACAGGAGGTTTTCCGGAGGTGCCTGACAGTGAACCGAATGTCCGGATCAAAATTCATCAGGAATATTTGAATGCAGTGCTTTTCAGGGATCTTATTGAACGGCATGATATTTCCCATCCCAGGGCTGTCAGTGATCTGGCCCACCGTCTGATAGATAATACAGCATCACTCTATTCGGTGAATGCACTGACAGGGTATTTAAAATCTATGGGACACAAAAGTCCGAAATCTGCGGTTTCTGATTATCTGAACTGGTTTGAAGATGCTTATTTCTTTTTTACCGTTCGGGTTTTTGACGCATCTCTTGCCCGATCAAATACAAATCCTAAAAAAATATATTGTATTGATCATGGTCTTATCCAGTCAGCAAGTTCAGGAATACTGACAAATTCGGGACACCTTCTGGAAAATATGGTCTTTTTGGTTTTAAGGAGACAATTCAATCCGGTTTATTATTATAAAACGGCGGATGGACGTGAAGTGGATTTTATTGTCCGTGATCATCGAGGAGAACTACAGCTTATACAGGTTTGTGAATCCCTGAAGAACAAAGAGACAAAAAACCGCGAAATCCTTGCTTTACAGACTGCCATGAATGAATTAAACCTTCACTCCGGTGTAATTATAACCCTGCATGATGAGGAAGAAATCAAAACAGATGCCGGAACAATAAAATGCATTCCTGCGTGGAAGATGAGTCTCAAATGAGGGGCGAGCCCCGTGAAATAAGCGTAGCGTATTTCACAGGGGAGGGGCGAGGATGTAAGTCGAAAGCCGAAAGTCGAAAGTCCCCGAAAGTCGAAAAACCAGAACAGTAATATACAATGACTTTAGACTTTATGACTTTGGACTTTAGACTTTATGACTTTAGACTTTATGACTTTCGACTGATTCTCTTGAAATAATGATTTATAATGCTTATTTTTACTTAAAAGATAATTAAAAATGACACAGAGAGCGTACATCAATCCGGAAGTGCTGAAATGGGCACGTGAATCAGCACATATGAGTGTTGAAGAAGTTGCCCGGCGTCTGAAGGTGAAGCCTGAAAAGATAAGAATGTGGGAGAGTGGTGAAGCATATCCCACGATCAGGCAGATGGAAACGTGTACTACGCTTTTCCGAAGACCATTGGCTGTTTTTTTTCTACCTGAGCCACCAAAAGATTTTCATACGCTTCGCGATTTTAGAAAGAGGGATAATCAGGCACCCTATAGTAGAGCTCTGACTTTCATTATACGTGATATTCTTCAACGGCAGGAATGGATGCGGGATTTTCTTCAGGAACAGAACGAACCTGAACTTGATTTTATCGGAAAGTACACGATTGATGATGATCCAAAAATGATTGCATGGGATATTCGTGAAACCCTGGGAGTTCGTGACATCCCGGCCGGGAAAAATCCCCTGAACTTTTGGATTGAAAAGATTGAAAACAAAGGTATTTTTGTTTCATTGACAGGTAATGTACACAGCCATTTGCCGGTTAATCCGGATGAAGTCAAGGGTTTTTCAGCAAGTGACAAGTATGCTCCTTTTATATTCGTAAACAGCAAAGATTCGAAAAACAGTCAGCTTTTCACCCTTGTTCATGAACTGGCACACCTGTGGCTTGATGTATCGGGCGTTTCAGCCTTTGATATTGTGGATTTTCGCATGGAGAAGGATAAATTTGATCCTGTGGAAATTCATTGTAATGCGATTACGGCAGAAGTTTTAATGCCTGAAGACATGATCAAATCATTTTTTCAGAATCAGGATATAAATATTAATATAATAAACAAAATAGCAGAGCAATTACATGTCAGTTCTTATGCTATGATTGTTCGGCTTTTGAATCTTAAAATGATGTCAGAAAAAGCATTTTATGAGTACAAAGCTTTGTTTAGCCTTCAATACCGGGAATATCTGATACAGCAGGCAAAAAAGGAAAAAAGAGAAGGTGGTCCAGACTATTATATGCTACAGGTTCGGAAAAACAGCCGTTTGTTTAGCAGGGTGATATATTTTCTGTACAAAGGTGGCAAAATTTCCGGTGTAGAAGCGGGGAATTTGCTGGATATCCGTTTGAATAATTTTAATAAAATGGAAAAATATATTCTTGCCTGAAACAGTAAGAAAATATTCACTTGATACAGGGTTTTTTATTGAGGGTTGGAGAAAATATTATTCTCCGGATTTTTGTGACGGATATTGGGAAATCATTGATAGTCTGGCACAAAAAGGAATTGTTTTTATTACATCGGAGGTTTTAAAAGAACTGCTTAAGATAGATGACGAAATCTCTCAATGGATAAAAGTCAGGAAATATTTTGTTAAAGAGATTGACGACAGAGTTCAGGAGTGTCTTCGCATTATATATGAAACAAATCCTTTACATAACAACCTGGTTAATGATATAAAAAACCGTTCCATTGCAGATCCCTGGGTGATTGCCCATGCAATGGCTGAAAATGCGACTGTTGTCACAAAAGAAGACTATTATACAGGACAAAGTAATAAAAAAATAAAAATACCGAATGTTTGTGAAAATATGGGAGTTCGGTGGATGGATGATTTTGGGTTTATCAGAGAAATAAAAATTAAGTTTTCCTGTGGATTGTGATCAGTCGGTAATGCTCAGTGAGCAGTCATCAGTTGACAGTTTACAGTCGTTAGTGGTCAATGTTCAGTCGTCAGTCAACAGTCGTCAGTCGTCAGTGGTCAGTGTTCAGTCGTCAGCAGTCAGTTTATAGTTCTCAGTCTTCAGTAGGCATTAAAATAAAGACAATGATTTATAACCTCTTTACAAAATTTGACCAAGAAACAAAATACTGTTGACTATCGACTGTCGACTTTCGACTTTCGACTTTCAACTGGGTAGTGGCACTAACCACTTGACTGTTTTCTTTCTTCAATTTGGCTTTAAGATATTTCCAATAATTACGAGTTTTGGTATAATCATCTTGGTCGGTAAGCAAAGCTACAATATCCAATACACTAAACCACCACTTGGCATTCTCCTCGTCCCAAACAGCCCGTACTTCACGGTCATCAAAAAAACGGATGGATATTTTTGCATTACTCATAATTTTTCAATTCTGTGACTTTACAGTCTTAAGTTTTAATTTATTCTCTATTTCGAAGCTTGATTTCATATTTCAAATTTAATCATTTTTAATCATTTTGGAATTTTATTGTGTATTCTCATTTTTCAAGCATGAGTGGTAACGTCTGTGTATACGACATATGGCGTTTATTTTTTCAATAGATGTTATAATTCTACCTGTCATTCATTTATTCACTTTTGTTAAATATACTTAACTGTAAATATGCAAATCAAGGCAAATGAGCCAAAATTTCTTATGTATACATCGTGAAATCCAAGCTGGCGAGCCCCGTGAAATAAGCGAGCGTATTTCACAGGGGAGGGGGGAGGGATATAAGTAAAAGTCGAAAGTCGAAAGTCCCCGAAAGTCGTTTGTGTGTCAGGCCATAGGTAACAGTTTTGTGTCAAGAGATAGGTAACACTTTTCGGGGCAGGCTGAAAGTCGAAAGTCATGAAACGTAACAAGTAACGCGTGACGTGTAGCAAGGGGGCTTCGAGGTTTATTCAGGGATTAAGCAAATGGACTTTTTAGAGGGGAGAGGCATGGGATGATGCCGGTAATCTAAAAGATACACTATTGTGTGAATAAACAGAATACCCTATGAGATCATTGCATATTGCAATGAAATATTTTACTTTGTATAATATCAATAAAGAAAGGAGTGGATATGCCGGCAGCAGTCAGGGTATCGGATAAATTGCTTCAAGAAGCAAGAAAGTTCAGCAAAATAGAGCATCGCTCGATAACCGGCCAGATTGAACATTGGGCCAGAATTGGTAAATGTGCCGAAGAAAACCCGGATTTATCGTATGAATGTATTCGGGATATTTTGATTGGAATCGAAGAATTGGATAATGGTGAACACAGCGAATATGAATTTGGATAATTTTTATGAAAATTTTACAATCCAGACTCTTTGCACATAAGGTAAAGAAATTATCAAAATCTGAGAAAGCCATATTAGATTCTGAAATCCGAAAGATTATCGATAATCCAGAAATTGGACAGGAAAAGAAAGGTGATTTGAAAGGTATATTCGTTCATAAATTCAAAATTAAGACAAATCAATTTTCACTTGCCTATCTTTTGAAACATGAATATATAGAATTTATTATGCTGGGTTTTCACGAGAATTATTATAGAGATTTGAAAAATTATCTATGAATATCAGGGGGCATTTAAACTGTATCAGCCCGGGGCACTTTCCCCTTGATTGGTATATACAAGATAAAGTATATTAGACCAAAGCTAAAAAGGCGATGTTGATAGAATAAATAAATCTAAGGCTCAGTCAGAATTCTCCAGTCCACTTCACGCTATCATGCTTAGCCAGGAATGCGTTTTGGCTGTGTAAAAGAGAAAAGATTCATTCAAACAGAACAAGAAAATCATAAGCACTATATTTTTCAATATTTATCCTTGCGTGGAAAAGTTTTTATTATGCAAAACAGCTGAAAGGAAATGGCATGAAGAAACTATTGCTGGTGGTTTTGATCTGGGCTTGCAGCCTGATGGCCGCCGACTATCTGAATGTGGAGACCGGCTCCGGCTGGCGCTACGGCGATTTGGAGGATATCAGTAAGATCACATTCAATGAAGCCGGCACCGAGATCAATTTTATACTGACCAATGAGAGTATTGTCACTGAAGCCATCGGGGATATTATCAAGCTCGAATTTGATACCGAACCCCAGGGCGATTACTCCCTTCCGGTGGAATTGCTGAGCTTCAGCGCCACGCTGCAGGACGGACAGGTGATTTTGCAGTGGGAGACAGCTTCTGAGACGGAAAATCTCGGTTTTGATGTGGAACGAAAGCAGGATAATGAGACCCTGTGGAAAAAGCTGGGCTTTGTGCCGGGAAAAGGGAGCACCACAACCCTTTCCAGCTACCGTTTCACCGACAAGAGCAGCCCCAATCCCGCCGCTGTCCGCTATCGCCTGAAACAGATGGATTATAACGGCTCTTATGAATACAGTCCTGATATCACAGTCGGTGAGGATAAGCTCATCAGCGCCGGCACCTTTGGGCTGCTGCCCAATTTTCCCAATCCCTTCAATCCGGTGACGACGCTATCCTACCAACTGACGGAGCCCAATCTGACCACGCTGAGCATCTACGATCTGCAGGGACGGGAGACGGCCCGGCTGGTGAATGAAATGCAGGATGCGGGCATGTATCAGGTGAGCTTTGACGGCAGCGCCTTCAGCAGCGGTGTCTATATCTGCCGGCTGGTTTCCGGCGCCAATACACAGATCATCAAAATGCTCTTGATCCGATAGGAGGCGACAATGAAGACAAAACGATATAAAATAGTTCTATTCATCGCAGTACTGCTCATGGCTCAGAGTCTTTTGGCAGAAGGATATGATATAGTCATTGTGAAAAATGACAGTACAAGGGTGTGGAATACTGTCAGCGATATCGACAGAGTGATCTTTTGTGAAACCGGCACCGTAACTGACATTGACGGCAATGTATATAAGACTGTAAAAATCGACGACCTGTGGTGGATGGCGGAAAACCTGAAAACCACCAAATACCGCGATGAGACGGTCATTCCGAATGTGACGGTTAACGCTACGTGGGCCGGATTAAGCACCGGCGCTTACTGCTATTATGATAATGACAGCGATAATGCCGAAACCTATGGTGCACTCTACAACTGGAATGCAGTGAATGATGCCAGAGGCCTTGCCCCCGAAGGCTGGCGTGTGGCTTCCGATGATGACTGGAAGGCACTTGAGATGCACCTGGGCATGAGCCAGACAGATGCAGACCTTACAGGCGACCGGGGAACAGAAGGTGAGAAACTGAAGAGCACGAGCGGTTGGAATAGTAGCGGAAATGGTATAGATGAGGTCGGCTTTGCTGCGTTGCCCGGCGGTTACCGCGTCTACAGCAGTGGTGCCTTCGTCAGTATGGGCGCCCACGCGTTCTTCTGGACGGCGTCCGAGACCGGTCCTTCCTACGCATGGCGACGTGAACTCTACTATGATAGCGTTGCCGTGACCCGGTACAGCAGCTTCCATAAGGGTCACGGGTTTTCGGTTCGGTGTGTCAAGAATGTGGCGCCTTGACCCTTTCCTACGCTGCGCTGTAGAATAATTTTTCACTGTTCACTGAATCAAATAGGAAGCAAAAATGAAAACAAAACAAACAAAAATGATACGGATAATCCTGGCAGTGCTCTCGGCTCAAACCCTTTTTGCTCAGAGCTATGATATAGTCATTAAAAAGAATGACGGAACAAATATGCGGAGTGCCGTTACAGAAATCGACAGTGTGATCTTTCAGGAAACCGGCACTGTGACCGACATTGACGGCAATACATATAAAACCGTAAAAATCGGCACCCAATGGTGGATGGCGGAAAACCTGAAAGTGACCAGCTACCGTGATGGAACACCGATACCCAATGTGATGAACTTCAGCCAGTGGAAAGTATTAACTACTGACGCATACTGCTATTATGAGTATGACAGTATAAGCTATAAAGAAACTTATGGTGCACTATACAACTGGTATGCAGTGAATGGGGATACGAATGGCAATGGGATAAAAGACATAGAAATTGCTCCAGACGGCTGGCATATACCTACAGATGAGGAATGGAAGGAGCTGGAAATGTTCTTGGGTATGAGCCAGTCAGTGTTAGATAATGAAGGCTGGAGGGGAACAGATGAAGGCCAGAAACTTAAAAGCATGAGCGGCTGGGATAGCGATGGAGATGGAATAGATGAGGTCGGCTTTGCTGCGTTTCCCGGCGGTAACTGTAACGGTGCCGATGGTTACTTCAACCTAATGGGCACCAACACATTTTTCTGGACTACGTCTGAATACACTACATATTACGCATGGTGTCGGAATCTTCGCTATGAATTTGATAACATCGAGCGAATGATGCACCACAAGAAAAACGGTTTTTCGGTTCGCTGTGTCAAAGATTCTGCCCCGTGACCCAAGCGACGACGATTTTACGACTGGACGATTGATGGGATGTCCATGATGATTGTATATTCCGGTGAAAGTTGCCACTGATTCCGGTGAAAGTTTACCACTTTATTATCATTCATAATTTCCATTTATTTTAGCTGTCAGGTGGCAGGTTTGAGCCGGATTCTGCATATTTTGCGGATAAAGTTTCATTTGCGGAGAATAAGCAGTATATTTATCGCATAAATTGCGGAGAATAAAAATCTATATACACAAAAAAGAAAACTGGACTGACTTCACTTGGGACAATAAGAAAGTGATGATGAAACTAGGTGAAGCCAGGAATCAACAAGGCCGACTTCTTGGGAAAATGGAATCTCTGGGCTTTGATTTGCAAAATGAAGCAGTATTGAACACTCTCACTTTAGATGTTATAAAATCATCTGAAATCGAAGGCGAGTTTTTAGAAATTGAACAAGTACGTTCTTCAATCGCCCGAAGACTAGGAATTGACATTGCAGGCGCAGTAGAATCGGAGCGCCATGTTGAAGGGATAGTTGAAATGATGCTTGACGCTACACAAAGATATGACTTGCCTTTAACTAAAGACAGATTGATTGGATGGCATGCAGCACTATTCCCTTCAGGCTGGAGTAATCTTTATAAAATCACAGTTGCTAACTGGAGAAAAGATAAAACTGGTCCTATGCAAGTTGTGTCAGGACCTATGGGAAAAGAAAAAGTTCACTATCAAGCTCCAAGTACTGACAGGATAGAACCAGAAATGATAAAATTTCTGGAATGGTTTGAAAACAAGCATGAAATAGATTTGGTTCTTAAAGCTGCTATTGCTCATTTATGGTTCGTGACAATTCATCCATTTGACGATGGAAATGGACGAATTGCAAGAGCAATTACAGATATGACATTGGCACGTTCTGACAAAAGTATCAGAAGGTTCTACAGCATGTCTGCGCAAATTAGAGTTGAAAGGAAACAATATTATGACAAACTTGAAAAAACACAAAAAGGAAATTCAGATATAACAGAATGGATCTTGTGGTTTTTACAATGTTTAATAAATGCTATTGATTCCACAAATGAGATTTTATCGAAAATATTTTATAAAGCAGAATTTTGGAAATTACATTCCACCACAATTCTTAATGACAGGCAACAAAAAATAATAAACAGACTGCTTGATGGATTTGACGGAAAGTTAACGACCTCGAAATGGGGAAAAATAAACAAGTGCTCACAGGATACAGCTCTTCGAGATATTCAAGATTTGATAAAGAAGGATATCTTACAAAAAGAAGCAAGCGGTGGACGAAGCACAAATTATGAATTGAAAGAAATTCCAGTCGGAAAATAATTTATAAAAAATCATAGCAGGTTCGGTGGTTTATTAAAGGTAAACAGCATTTCGGTGAACCCTTAATTCAACGGTTAAGTGCAACTCAGTTTAGTAGTATAAATATAAAAATCCACCTCTAACCAGATGGCTTTCGAATAACTCCCCTTAAACTCGCAACCTTTCACCCCCCTATTCCCAATATTTCCGATTAAAATGGATCAAAACTGGCTATATAAGTATACTTTGATGGTGAGTTTTATTGCGTTCTATTCAGCAGCTTCAGGAGATTTTCAAGGGTGAGCAATTTTAGGTCACTTTGTTTTTCCACAAAGGGTTTTATGTCTGCCATGATTTTTGCCCAGTCAAATTCAGAGAGGCGATATGAGATCTGTTCCCGCCAATTCTCCAATGTCAACTCAGGTCCGGTCCGATCTGATTGCTTCAATGCATTATTCAAAAAGACAATGTTAGGGTCCGGCCAGTTTCGATCTGACAAATACCACATAAAATCGTAGATATCTCTGCCCTTGGTATATTTACGACTCAATAAGGCATGGCATATACCCGCCAATAAAGAACTCTTATCGTAATGCTGAAGATTCAGTAATATATGTTTTCGAATAATACTGCTTTCAGTTTTTGCCCCATCGGGAGGATGAGTATCGATTTCCACTTTGATTGAGAGTGTCTCCGAAGGAAGAGGTGAGAGATTGAGTTCGTACAGTAATCCCGGAAATTTTATAAACGCATATTTTACATTTTTTTCTGTCTTTACTTTGATGCTTATATCATAATCTTCACGTTTGAATCCATCCCTGATTTTTTCAATATGCTTTATAAACCGATCCTCTTCTCCTGAACAAGTCAGGGAAAAATCCAGATCTTCAGAAAAACGCGGCATGGAATAGAGAAATCTTAAAGCAGTTCCACCCACAAATACCCAGTTTGTAAAAGCGCCGTTCTCCTGGAGAAATTCCAGTGTCCTCGCCTGAAGATATTCCCGGACAATACACCGGGCAAGGTGCATATTGTCAATATTTCCAATCTGCTGTCTGACATACTCTTTCATAATTCAATTCCTTCTCCCCGGTCAAGCATTTCATCAATATTATTTCGGGCCTGTGTCATTTTTGCACTTTCATACTTTTGTGTAAACTGAGATAACCGTGATCGATCAATCTTATCGTAATTTTGCAATCTCAGTTCTTCAATATATGCCGTTTGTTCACTTCCCGGTGTCAGGTAGATAAGATCGAGCAGTGCTTTTTCCGGGCAGGCAATAAAGGCATAGAGGCTGTCTTTCAACTCAACATACTCATAACCCCAAAAATATTTTTTACTCACATGCCTGTATTCAAAACGGCCCAGGGGCGTTTCAATCGTTTGAGGTCTACCGGTTGTTATACTTGTAACCGACGGAACGAATTCCGGAATTATCCCGTGCCAGGACAGGGCAGACTGGAGACTGACATAGGATGCTTTTTTCAGTGCATTGGCAATATAGAAGGGGTCGGGGTTGATTTTTCTATAGGGTTCAGCCAATGTATAAAGACCCTTATGGATCCTGATGACTTTTCCATCCTGAACCCATCTGCTGATTTGCAATCTCACCTGTTTTAAATCTTCTCCGGCAGCCAGAAATTTGACTGTAAACGCAGGTAATTCCGAGACCTTTTCTAATAAGTTAATAAATTTCATAGCGATAAATTATCATTTATGATAATATGTTGCAATAATAAATTAAGCATTGCAGGATAATTATCATACAAGCTTTCAAAGTGACTCTGATTTTTCACCGGGGTTTTATTTCAAATGATTCCGACCAGCCCACACATTCCGTCCGGTTTGAAATCGGAATGCTGTCCGAAATCAATCGGAATAGTGTCCGAATTGAAACCGGAATGCTGTCCGGAATGAACCGGAATACTTAAAAGTTGCCGGTTGGAAAGAATAATCAAATAAAAATGCCTGAAAGGCAGGCGAAAAACCTGTGAAAGTGGTATACCTTTAAATGGCCGTTGACAGGAAACAGATACAGCAAAAAAAATAATTGCCTTTATAAATTTATTATTTTAGTATTGTATTGAATATTAACTGTAAACAATAAGGGTGCTGTTTCTGATAATTTGATAAAGCGTTTAAAATATACTATCTCGAATTTGTATACCATGCTCACCGTTTCAGTTAATGATTTGTTCTTTTAAAAAGTAAAAAAAACGTAAAGGGGAAAATGATGAAGAAAGTGGTTATTGTTCTTGCTGTGTGTGTGTTTCTGAGCTCACTTGCATTTGCTGGGAATGTGAAGGTCTTGGATTTAAGATATAATGAAGCATATTTTCAAGTAAATGATAATGCTAATAATGATTTGGAATTAGGTGAGAATTATACTATTGAAGCCTGGATTTATATTGATGATGTTACCCAATCCAGAGGAACCATAATGCTTACCCAAGCGTGGGAGATTCGTGTTGTAGACTATGTAGGTGGGAGTGAAGTTCCAGCTACAGTTCGTTTTATACATGCTTCTAAACAAATTGATCTTTCAGTACCCACTGAAGAATGGTGTCATATTGCAATTCAGGGGAGTAGCGAAGGTTGGACGAATAATTATTTAAATGGTAGTTCAGTTCATAATCTAGGATCATCAAATATTACCAGTGAAACTAATTTTAGAATTGGTAAAAATCCTTTTGCATCAGGAAGCGATTTTAAGGGCGCAATTGATGAAGTTCGAATATCAAACAATATTAGATATGGCAAATTTTCTTTTTCAATAAGTAAAAATGATCCTCTGTTTACAAGTGATGAAAATACAGTGCTTTTATTTCATTTTGATGATGATGCCCTTCCTCCAACGAACAGTTCTAGTAAAAGTTTTACTATTACAAATTATGGAATAACTACAGATGACTATATCGCATATAACGATGCATCTTTAACAGATAAAGACTTATCCCTCCCCGTCACGCTGTCATCCTTCACGGCCAGAGCGGTCAAAGGCAATGTGGTTCTGGAATGGGAGACATCTGCGGAAGTCGAAAACCAGGGGTTTGTCCTGAGTCGAAAGTCGAAAGTCGAAAGTCAAAAGTCAGAGATCATTGCAGATTTTTCTACCGATGATGCGCTGAAAGGACGCGGGACAACGACGGAAACAACGAAGTATGCCTATACGGATAAGTCTGTTGAACCGGGTAAAACATACGTTTATACGTTAGCTGACGTTGATTATTCCGGGAATGAGACGGTTTTGGAGAAGGTTGAGGTTAAGGTTGAGGCTGAGGGCGCTGTTGTCGCCGATGGCTATGCCCTGAGTCCGGTCTATCCCAATCCCTTCAATGCATCGTTTACCGTGCCTTTTACTCTGAATAAATCCATGAATGTTACGGTGGATCTCTTCAATATTAACGGCCGGCGTGTGAAATCCATCACGAACAGCTCCTATGCAGCAGGAAGTCATCATCTGACAGTTGATGCCGATGATCTATCTTCCGGGACCTATATCGTGAGAGTGGCATTTGATGGTGCAATTCACGCTCAGAAGATTGTCCTGATGAAATAAGCAGGAATTATATTTTTATGGATTATTTTGGGGCGGGCATTATATCCGCCCCTCTTTTTATAACCAAGATTCCTGTTTTCAACCTGAAAATTTTCCTAATTTCTTCTGAAAGGAAAAAAAATGACGCGTATTCCGGCACATAAACCCAACTCTAAGCTCAAAACCCGAATGTTATTTACGATCTTTCTCCTCCTGCTTTTTTTCCAGTCTTCTTTTTCCGCCCCCAAAGAGGAGTTCAGAGCGGTGTGGGTAACGACCGTTTCCCGGCTGGACTGGCCTTCTTCTTCGACGGTTTCCATTCAGCAAAGTGAAATGATACAGATTCTGAACAATCTGCAGGACTGGAATTTCAATGCGATTATCTTTCAGGTGCGCCCGGCCTGCGATGCCTTTTATGCATCCTCCATCGAACCCTGGTCCAACTGGCTTTCCGGAACAGAGGGAGTTGCGCCGTCACCCTACTATGATCCCCTACAGTTTGTTATTGATGAGGCACGGAAACGGGATATTGAGGTCCACGCATGGTTCAATCCATACCGGGTTAAAACGGGGAATGCGGGAACCTCATCCGGTCATGTTTACAATACACATCCGGAATGGGTTCTGACCGTTGGAAGTAAATCCGGTCCGGATGGACTGATGCGTATGGATGAACGGGATCTCCCTGCCACGAAAGCACCCACCTATATTCTGGATCCGGGAATGGCGGATGTAAGGGATTATGTTCTGAGCGTGATTGCCGATGTGGCAAACCGCTACGATATTGACGGGGTTCATCTGGATGATTATTTCTATCCCTATTCAGGAATGGGGGATGAAGATGCACAGACATTTTCCAAGGAAAGCAGGGGTTATACGGATCTGGGAGACTGGCGCCGGGATAATGTGAACCTGTTGATTCAGGGAATTCAGGATACACTTTTAGCCATAGATCCCTGGATCAAATTCGGTATGAGTCCTTTCGGTATCTGGAAAAACGGGGTTCCCACCGGAATTACCGGTATGGATGCCTACAATGTGATCTACTGCGATGCCATTACATGGCTCAATGAGCAATGGGTGGATTATCTGGCGCCCCAGCTCTACTGGCCTTTCGGCGGCGGACAGGATTATGGATTGCTTATGCCTTGGTGGGCCGGATATGCAGAAGGTAACGCACGTCATCTCTATCCGGGACATGCGGCTTACAAGGCTAATGACTGGGCGAATAACGAAATCCCCCGGCAGGTCCGCTTAAACCGTGATACTGTGGATTCTCCGGGAAGCATGTATTTCCGATATGCCCACATGATCAGCAATTACAAGGGTTTCCGGGATTCCCTGGAGACCAGTTATTACAAGTATCCGGCTGTTCCACCCCGTATGCCATGGAAAGATACTCAGGCTTCTCCGCCGCCTGCACAGGTCCAAATGAATTATTCGGGAAGTGATGCGGTGATCACCTGGGAACACGGGGATTTGGGAGGATATAATGATGAAGCCCGGCGTTATCTGGTTTATAAATGGCCGGCAACAGGAACCCTGGATACAGGTGATCCGTCCCAAATTGCCGCTATCATCCCTGCATCTGAAACCCTCACCTATACTGACAGTGACCATGAAGACTATCTTTTCGGTGTTGCCTCTCAGGACAGACTGAGCAATGAGAGTCCTCATGTTATGCCGGACTATGCTTTCAATCTTGATTTGAGTTTTGAGGATGACGGGGATGTGTCAAACTGGGGGAATCATGATGAAAGTGATGTGGGAACGGTTGTTTCCTGGAATGGAAGCGGGGGTGTAAATGGCAGCGGAGCTCTGAATTTTACAGACCCGGGATGGACATTTCTCATCAAGCGCCCTGTCAATGCAACAAGTCATGCCTTTTATACACTTTCCGTAGATGTGAAAACAGAATCGTGGACTCATGCCACCAATACACTGAACCTGTATGTAAGTGGTTTAAGTTCCTCCGAACCCTCGGCTGTTGTTTCAACCCATACAACATACACAACGGTTACACTCACAGGTGTGGCCGATGCGGGAACGGCCGGATATATCCGTTTTCACGGGGTCAATAACGGCAATCCCATTTCCTTATGGATTGATAACCTGTCTTTTACGGTGGAGGCACCGGAAATCCAGGCTGTGGAAACACTTTCTACGGGTTCGGGGATAAGCGGACAATTCTCCGGTACGAATATATCCCTTTATTTTGGATCCGTAAGCACAGGAGGATCGGTTCGCGTGAGCCGTTTTGATTCGGGGCCTGTCAACCTTTCATTCTCAGGCACACCGCCTCAGAATGTCAGCACCTACCGGTGGATCATCAATCCCGGCGATCTGGCATTCAGCAACGGGACCATCAACATATCCATTGACGGCCTGTCAGGCATAGCCCATCCTCAAACAGTGGATATCTGGAAACGGGATACACCCGGTAGCGGATCATTTGTCAAACTGGCTGCCAGTTATGAAGGGGGCATCCTATCTGCCCCGGTATCCTCATTCAGTGAATTCATACTGGGATCGGAAAATGATGACAACTCCCTTCCTGTATGCCTCACATCATTCACAGCCAAACCGGTTAAAGGAACAGTGGTGCTGAAATGGGAGACATCGGCGGAGATCGAAAACCAGGGGTTTGTCCTCAGTCGAAAGTCGAAAGTCGAAAGTCAAAAGTCAGAGATCATTGCAGATTTTACCACCGATGATGCGCTGAAAGGACAGGGATCTACTACAGAAACAACGAAGTATGCGTTCACGGATAAGTCTGTGGAACCGGGTAAAACATACGTTTATACTTTAGCTGACGTTGATTATTCCGGCAATGAAACCATTCTGGAGAAGGTTGAGGTTACAGTCGAAGATGAGGATGCGATCGTGGCCGATGGCTATGCCCTGAGTCCGGTCTATCCGAATCCCTTCAATGCAACCCTGACGGTTCCTTTTACACTGACCGAACCCATGACCGTATCTATCGAACTCTACAGCCTGACCGGCCAGCGTATGATGACCGTTGTGAACCGTGATTTCGGTGCCGGTTCATACAACTATACGGTGAATGCAAACGATCTGGCATCGGGTGTTTACTTTGTACGGACCGTATTCAATGGCCGGATGCATATGCAGAAGGCGGTGCTGCTTAAATAATTCTGAATTCTGAGTTCTGGATTCTGAGTTGAATTCAGAATGAAGAATTTGGTTCATTGGTTAATATTGGAAGGCGGATGAGAATCCGCTTTTTTTATAGGTTTGATTTATCCCGCAGAGGGACAGAGACGCAGAGATTATTTTAAATACATAACATGGGAGTTGGACAATTCAAACATATCACTGCGTTCGATGTTCAATCACCACTTCGTGGCGGTCAAGGATTCAAAAACCTGGTGTATAATCATTATCGGAAGGCCTTATCTTGAACACTGCGAAGCAGTGTTTGAATTCTTGAACGTCGAAGGCGCTTGAATTTTAAATCTTGAATTGATTCTCGCTATTGTTGACCATATTTACTGCTTTATGTTTCCTGTGTCACAGAGAAAATAATTGAATTGTTATAACTGTATCTTGTCGCTAATATCCGTCCAAATATTGGAGATAAGCAGATATGAAAAAAATGACATTATACCTGATTGTGAAAAGTTTTTGTTTGACTCTGACACTATTGATGATGGTTTCATTAAATGCACAGGATTTTGCCGGTGGTTCAGGAACAGAGGGGAGCCCATGGCAGATCACTACAGCCACCCATTTGAATAATATTAGAAACTATCTTGGGGATTCACATGCCGATAAATATTTCATTCTTATGAATGATATTATCAACCTTAAGGATACGTATACAAACTGGGATCCAATAGGAAACAGTGATAATCGGTTTAAAGGGAAATTTGACGGGAATAATAATAAAATTACCGGTCTGAAGATTGACAGAGCAACAACCGATAATGTGGGACTTTTCGGATATCTGGATGCTGGTGGGAAGATTGAAAATCTGGGTGTGGAAATCGATGCAGCAACATACGTAAAAGGGAAAAACTATGTTGGAGGTGTATTGGGACAGAACAGCAGTGGTCTGATATCAAATTGTTATTCAACCGGGACGGTTATTGGAAATATATGTGTGGGCGGTCTTGTGGGGGCCGATATGGGCGGAACGATCGAATATTCACATTCTTCAGTAAATGTTACAGGAAACAGCACTTCTGATAATGCTGTTGGAGGACTTGTTGGATCAACTCATGGTTCAATATCTCATAGTTATGCTACGGGAAATGTGACAGGTGCGGGGGCGAAAATAGGCGGACTCGTGGGTGCTTTGTTTACATCAGCCATTGTATCGGATTCTTACGCTACCGGAACAGTCAGCGGGGATAGCAAAACCGGCGGTTTGGTGGGGGTTATAGATAATGCAAATGCTTCTGTTACAAACAGCTATGCTACAGGAAATGCTTCTGTAAGTAGTTCAAAAAGCTGGTGCGGAGGACTCGCTGGAGGTAACTATGGAACAATCTCAAACTGTTATGCGGAAGGCTCTGCCTCAGGATCCACCGCTATAGGAGGACTTGTTGGTTATAATTCCAATAACGTTTCAAACTCTTATGCAATCGGAGCAGTATCCGGTCGTGAATCATTGGGTGGTTTTGTGGGAAATAATACGAACGGAACCATTCAGAATTGTTATTCCAGAGGTAATGTTACGTGCACGAATTATTCATACCCGTATTTTGGCGGTTTTGTTGGTCATAATTCCCAGGGGAAAATTCTGAATTCCTATTCTACCGGATGGGTAAAAATCAATACATCCCTGCAAATAAACAAGGGCTTCTGCGGACTGGCCACTACAGGTGGAAATTATGAAATGTCCGGAAATTTCTGGGATACGGAAACATCAGAGTCTTCGAGTACTGCAGGTGATGCTGTTGGAAAAACCACATCAGAAATGAAAACCCTCTCAACCTTTGCTGATGCGGGATGGGATTTTGAGATGGAAACCACAAACGGGACGGACGATATCTGGGATATGGATTATTCACAAACCATTAACAATGGATATCCCTATTTATCCTGGCAGGATGGGGAAGATGTTTCCCTCCCTGTAACCCTCTCATCCTTCAAGGCTAAAGCGGTCAAAGGAACGGTTATTCTGGAATGGGAAACGTCTGCTGAGATCGAAAACCAGGGGTTTGTCCTGAGTCGAAAGTCGAAAGTCGAAAGTCAAAAGTCAGAGATCATTGCAGATTTTTCTACCGATGATGCGCTGAAAGGACAGGGGACAACGACGGAGACAACGAAGTATGCATTCACGGATAAGTCTGTTGAGCCGGGTAAAACATACGTTTATACTCTTGCTGACGTTGATTATGCCGGGGTTGAGACAGTTTTGGAGAAGGTTGAGGTTAAGGTTGAGGCTGAGGGCGCTGTTGTCGCCGATGGCTATGCCCTGAGCCCGGTCTATCCCAATCCGTTCAATGCAACCCTGACCGTACCCTTTACACTCACCGAACCCATGGCCGTGTCCATCGAACTCTACAGCCTGACCGGCCAGCGTATGATGACGGTTGTAAACCGTGAATTTGTTTCTGGTTCATACAACTATACGGTTCAGGTCGATGATCTGGCATCGGGCATCTACTTTGTCCGGACGTCGTTTGGCAAAAAGACGCATATGCAAAAAGCTGTCCTGTTAAAATAGTCAATTCATAAAATATTCCTTAAAAAAGCCACCTCTCACTGGGTGGCTTTTGAATAACTCCCCCCAAACTCGCAGCCTTTTTACCCCCGACTGGCAATATTTCCGATTAAAATGGATCAAAACTCGCTATATAAGAGTGAAAATGCAGCCACTACATTTTAGTATTAAACCTCTCTGTGTCCCCGCGTTCTCAGCGGGCGGATATAAAAAACCTCCGCGTCTCTGCATCTCAGCGGGCGGATATAAAAACCTCCGCGCCTCTGCATCTCAGCGGGCGGATATAAAAAACCTCCGCGTCTCTGCATCTCAGCGGGAGGATATAAAAAACCTCCGCGTCTCTGCATCTCAGCGGGAGGATATAAAAAACCTCCGCGCCTCTGCATCTCAGCGGGCGGATATAAAAAACCTTTGCGCCTCTGCATCTCAGCGGGCAGATATAAAAAACCTCCGCGTCTCAGCATCTCAGCGGGAGGATATAAAAAACTGTCCGCGCCTCTGCATCTCAGCGGGAGGCACATCCCATTCATATCTCCGGGGATACCTCTCGCTCCTCAAATGTGACTTTAGTCACATCCCCCTAAAAATTCATTTTCTGAATCATCCCAAAATGCATATATTGCATACCCATAAACGTCCCGGATATTGTGACTGTTTGTGGCGGAGCCGCGGAATAACAAAGAAGAACCATTTGAACACTCACATTTATTTGAACCAGACCGGATATTTATGTCATGCATGATGAAGAATTAAATCTTAAGATTCTTCGCAGAACGAATTCTCACAACACCCAAAAAGGTCTTGCTGAAGAATTCGGGTTTAGTGTAGGTAAGATGAACTACATCATCAAAGCACTGGTGGATAAGGGGTTTATTAAAATTGAAAATTTCGCGACAGCTAAAAATAAAAAACAGTATTACTATCTTCTGACCCCGAAAGGGATTGAAGAAAAATTGCGGTTAACTAAAAAGTTTATTGTTAGAAAAAAGAAAGAATACGAAGAATTACAGAAAGAACTTAAAGAACTCGAGAAACAATTAAATAAAATCGCAGAATCATAATAAACCACACAACCAAAAAACTGTTGACTGTAGACTGCCAACTGCCGACTAATCTGCCGACTGTCCACTGCCGACTGCTGACTGATAAAAAAACAATTAAATAAAGTTGCAGAACCATAAATTGACTCACTCAAACAAATGCTGATGACTGATGACTGTCTACTGCTGACTGTCCTGCCGACTGTCGACTGTCCACTGCCGACTGAAAAAAAGCACATAACATCAATTGACCCACTCAACCAGACGACTTTCGACTTTGGACTAAAACAACTAACTGTCGTAGATCTGTAATCATGTTTTACTACTTATTAAATTTATTATTTATAGTAAAACGACTTTTAAAAAGTTCAACTTCTCTTTTAATTAATTATCAGCAGAAAAAAATTTATTATGATTAATTCACCTATATATAAATATAATGCTAATTAATAACAAAGAGAAAAGAAGCTTTAAAAGAATAAATCAATTAATCTTTCTAGAAGATTATCAATCTGCTATTGAAGAAGTTAATTTGTTGATAAATCATACAACACGTATAAGAAAATGTCATAATTTGAAAGCATATTGTTATCTAAAAATGAATGATTTTACAAATGCTTTACAATTATATGAAAATTGTTATCCTTATGTAATGATAGATGATGATGATATATATGCTCTAAAATGTTTAGCGGTAATATATAAAGCATTAGGCAATAATATTAGATACAATAAGTATAATTTTAGTTATTCTCTGTTTACTTTGCCTAAAAATGAACATGATAGAATTATTAAAGAATTTCAAAAAAAATCAAATTATGCTTATGAAATATTCCTAAAAAATAAAGAATGTTCCAAAGAAATTTTAGAGGTCATTATTTCTGAGAATATTGAAATGCTAAGAATAACTGAAGCTTCAATATTTTATGCATATGGGTATTATTTAGGCATTAAGTTTTCAGATTATTTAAAAGAAGAGTTTGAAAATTATTATCAGGCGCAAAAATTTCTAACTGAGATATTAAGTAATATTGATAATATATATTGTGTGATTTCTGAAAGTATTTTACCAGAGAAAATCTTACGTGATAACTGTCTTGTTAAAGCAATATCTAAAGTTGGTAAAATTGTCTATCATCTTGTACCCAATAATTATAAAGATTTGAATAAAGAAACTAATAATGATTTAGTTGTTCAGAAAAATAATATTACAAAAATTAAAACAATAAAAAATGCTGTAATTATTGATGACATAAAAGATGAATTATATAAAATAGAGTCTCAAAATAGTTCACTAAAGCCAATTCTACTGTTGGGAAATTCAGATATTTTAAAAGAAATAAATGAAGATGTTGAGTTTAGTAAAATTATTGAAATGTATTTTAGGCATTATGAAGAACAACCTATAAAAAAAAAGGACTGTGTATTACTGGGAAATTATTTTAAATCTATTTCATATCTATGGGGTTATAATGTTCAAGCTGAGTTCGATAAAAAACCAAGTTGCGACTTTTCTATTATTATTCCCGTTCGAAATTCCATTAAGTATTTACGTGATACTATCGAAACTTGTCTTGATCAGGATTTTAACGGATCATGGGAAATATTAATTAGTGACAATGGTTGGCATAATAATTCATTGAATATTCGAAAATTTCTTAAAAGTTTTAAAAGTAATAAAATAAGATATATAAAAACACCTTATGACTTAAGCCTTACAAAAAGTTTTGAGTTTGGATTTTTAAATGCCAGAGGGCGATATTTAATATCTCTTGGATCAGATGATGGCTTAATACGAACTGCGCTTTCAACAATAAGTAAGGCTACTGACTTGTATCCTAATAATAGTATTATTATGTGGCCATGTGCATTTTATAGATGGCCTCAATATCAAGGATCTGATCAAAATCAATTATTTTTCTCGAAGGTTATATCAAAACCTGAAAGAATTTATGAGATTAATACAGACCCTTTAATAAAAAAAGCTGTATTAGGTTGTCTTGATACAACAGAAATACCAAGTATGTATTTAGTAACATGTGTTAAAAGAGAGCACATCGATAGAATTTTTGAAACTACCGGTAAATTTGAAGATGGAAATAGTCAAGATGGCTATACAGGTATGTTAAATTTATTTTTAGAGAATAAAGTTACGTATGTTGAATATCCAATAGTTATTGCTGGCAACAGTGAAATTGGTACAGGTTCCATTGCAGAACAAAAATTAAATAGTATTAGTACATTCGGTAAACTATTTAAAATCAGATACTTAAATTACAGATATCAGAACTATTTCTCAAATTATTATAGAGGAATAACTAATACTATAAGCTTGGGAACAAAATACTTATTATTTAGAGAATTTGTATTAATTGAAAGATACAAAATAAAACAGATAAAACTTGATAAAAGGGAAAAATATAATATATTATATAATGTGCATGATTGGTTACCGTTAAAGACCTGTGATTTACCTTTATATTTTTTAACATTAGAAAGAATTGCTTTATCTTTTGGTGTAACATTTTATAATAGATATTTGCTAAAAAGAAAAAAATGGTTATTCTTTTTAATTATGAAGAAATTTTCAAGACAATTTATTAAAAACAACAAAATAATTCGATATTTTATGCTAAAAATTTATAGAGCAGTCGCCATAATATATAATATGAATAATAAAAAAAAATCAGTTGGTAGTAAAAAGTTAATATTGGGTTATAATCTAATGAGAAAAACAATTCATATTGATTTAAATAAATATAATGTTTCGGGTGTTAAAAAAGGAGCAGAATTACTATTAAAACATATTACATAAGAAAAGAAATCATAATTTATTAAGTGATATATTAAAATAAATGTTTAAAAGTAATACCTTAAATTAAGTCTTATTTATTAGAAATTTAAATGGATCAAATAAATAATAATCAGTTTACAAAAACAAGTGTTATGTTTAATATGATATGGAAATTCTCCGAGCGCACTGCATCTCAAATGGTATCGTTTATTGTAACAATTGTTTTGGCAAGATTGCTGCTTCCTTCAGAATTTGGACTTATTGCAATGGTTACCGTTTTTATTACAATAGCAGATGTTTTTGTTACAAGTGGCTTTGGCAGCGCACTAATTCAGAAAAAAGATGTTGATAATCTTGATTATTCATCAGTTTTCTTTTTTAGTATTGGTTTTTCCATTATTTTGTATGGAATAATTTTTTATATTGCTCCTATTATTGCTGTTTTCTATCAATATGAAATATTAACTATTGTTATGAGAGTATTAGGTCTTCGTGTAATTTTTGCTGCTGTAAATAGTGTTCAGCAAGCTTATGTTGCAAAACATTTGATTTTTAAAAAATACTTTTTTTCTACTATAAGTGGCACTCTTATTTCTGCTGTAATTGGTATAAGCATGGCCTATATTGGTTATGGTTTATGGGCGCTTGTTACACAGCAGATGGTTAATGTAACTGTTAATACTATAGTGTTATGGAGTTTGTTAAAATGGAGACCTAATCTTCAATTTTCTGTGAAACGCATAAAAAGATTATTTTCTTTTGGTTGGAAAATCCTATTAGCAGGATTGCTGAACACAATATCTAATCAAATAAGACATTTGATAATTGGTAAAATGTATTCACCAAGTGATTTAGCATATTACGATAGAGGTCTTAAATTCCCTTCGCTTATTATGGTTAATATAAATACATCTATTAGTGCTGTTATGTTTCCAGTGATTTCAAATGAACAAGAAGACCTTGAACGTATAAAAAAACTAACTCGAAAGTCGATAAGGATTTCCTCATATTTTATTTTTCCAATTATGATGGGTTTGGCAGTAATGGCTGAACCTCTTGTAAAATTATTGCTAACTGAAAAATGGCTGCCGTGTATACCATACTTAAGAATTGGTTGTTTTATTCATTCTGTAACTATTATGCAGATTGCTATACAAAACGCAATAATGGCTCGAGGTCGAAGTGATATTTTCCTTGCAATGGATATAATAAGTAAAGTATTTGGTATTATACTGCTTATTATGGTAATGAAAAAAAGTGTGATGGCTATTGCTTTGACTGCATTGATAACTGGCACATTTAATACTTTAATGAAAGCCTATGTTAGCAAACGTTTGATAGGGTATAGATTTCATGAACACATATCAGACAATGCACCTATAATTATCCTTTCAACAATTATGGGAATATTTGTATATTTAATTAACTTTTTAAAATTATCAAATATTCTAACAATTATTATTCAAATTACTTTAGGAATATCAATCTATTTACTACTTTCGCTTTTATTTAAACTTGATGAATTTTCATTTAGCTTAAATCTTATTAAAAAATTTAAAAAAGGTAAAACTTATGTTTAGTATTAATAATTTTAAAAACAAAAAAATATTTATTACCGGTCATACTGGTTTCAAAGGTACCTGGCTAAGTAAAATATTTGTGAATGCCGGTGCTACAGTAACAGGTTATTCGCTTGATCCACCTACAAATCCTTCATTATATGAAATTTCGAAAATTAGTAAAGATATGTGTTCTGTTATTGGTGATATAAGAGATTTTGATAAGCTAAAAAAAATAATAAACATTGTTCAACCTGATGTTATTATACATCTGGCAGCTCAACCTATTGTACGTGATAGTTATAAAAATCCTCGTTATACTTATGAAACTAATATTATTGGCACTGTAAATATTTTGGAATGCATAAGACTTTCAGGATGTGTGAAATCTTTTTTAAATGTTACTACAGATAAAGTCTATGAAAACAAGGAATGGATATGGGGATATCGTGAAAATGAACCATTAGATGGTTTTGATCCTTATTCAAACAGTAAGTCATGTTCAGAACTTGTGACTCATAGCTACAAAAGATCATTTTTTGCTGATGGAAAAGTTGCTATTTCAACTGCAAGAGCAGGGAATGTTATTGGTGGTGGTGATTTTGCTGTTGACCGAATTATTCCTGACTGTGTAAGAGCCGCCGTTGAGAAAAGGAGTATTATCATCAGAAATCCTCATTCCATACGACCATATCAGCATGTTCTTGATCCATTATTTGCATATATAATGATTATTTCTAAACAGTATAACGATTGTAAATATTCAGGCTACTACAATGTAGGACCTAATGAAGATGACTGCCTTAAGACGATTGATCTAGTCAAATTATTTACAGAAAAGTGGGGTGAAGGTTTAAAATGGATTAATCAGAGTATTGATGGTCCGCATGAAGCCAATTTTTTAAAACTTGATTGTTCTAAAATAAAAAAAACTTTTGATTGGATGCCTCGTTGGAATATTAATAAAGCGATTGAAAAAACAGTTGAATGGACAAAATGTTGGATAAATGGAGAAGATGTCAGAGCATGTATGGATGAGCAAATTAAAGAATATTTAAATTAAATGATAGTAAGATATTATTTGTTATTCCATTTTGTGTTAAGTATAATGTAAGGAAGTGTTTAATGAAAGTAGTTATTTTAGCAGGCGGTTTTGGAACACGCATTTCTGAAGAAAGTCATTTGATTCCTAAACCGATGATACCAATTGGAGAGAGACCAATACTGTGGCATATCATGAATATCTATTCACATTATGGGTTTAAAGAATTCATAATTTGTTGTGGATACAAGCAACACCTTATAAAAGAATGGTTTGCTAATTATCATTTACATACCAGTAATATTACACTTGATTTTACAAGTTATGGTGCCAAAACAGTTCATAACCATATGACTGAACCTTGGAAAGTAACACTAATTGATACGGGACTCCAAACGATGACTGGTGGCAGGATTAAGAGAATTCAGGAATATATCGATAATGAGCCATTCATGCTTACCTATGGTGATGGTGTTTCTGATATTAATATCAATGATTTAGTTAAATTTCACAAAGAAAATAAACGCCTGGCTACACTCACGGCAGTTCAAATACCGCCAAGGTTTGGGATTGCTAATATTAATAATAATAATGAAGTGGTTTCATTCATCGAAAAACCATTAGGTGATGGGGGCTGGATTAATGGTGGTTTTTTTGTCCTTGAGCCTGAAATATTTGATTATATCGGGGGAGATAATATTATCTGGGAGAAAGAACCTCTTGAGACTCTAGCCGCTCAAAACCAACTTATGGCTTATAAACATTATGGTTTTTGGCGTCCTATGGATACTATGAGAGACAAAAATATGCTTGAGGATTTGTGGAATTCAGAAAAAGCACCTTGGAAAAATTGGTAAACATGAAAAAGATATTGTTATTAGGTGAAAGCGGTTTTATTGGAAGAAATCTTAAAGAATTCTTTGAAATATATAATGATATATATCGAGTCTCTGCACCTACGCTTGATGAACTGGATATATCGGATGAGAATGCAGTTTTAAAGGTGCTTAAAAAACAATGGTATGACGTAATCATACATGCGGCTGTTTACAATCCTCGAATCATTCCAAATGGAGATTACTCAAAGGAACTTGAAATAAATTTACGAATGTTTTATAATCTTGAAAGATACTCTGACCTTTTTGGCAAAATGCTTTATTTTGGATCAGGAGCGGAATTTGATAAAAGAGAAAATATCAAAATGATTACAGAAGATAGCCCCGGTAATGGAATTCCAATATCGGGCTATGGTTTATATAAATACATAATTAATAAATCAATCCAAAGCAGTAATAATATTTATAATCTACGTATTTTTGGATTGTTCGGAAAGTATGAAAATTGGAGAAAAGCATTTATTTCTGGTGCATGTTGTAAAGCTATAAAAGATTTGCCGATTACAATTCGACAAAATGTTTTCTTTGATTATCTTTATATTAATGACTTTTGTAAGATTGTTGATAAACTGATCTGCTCGGATTTACACTATAAAGATTATAATATCGTTTCCGGAAAGAGAATTGATTTAGTGACAATATCAAAATTGATAAAAAAAATTAGCAAAAAAGATTTACCAGTTTATATATGTAATAAGGGTCTTGCTAATGAATATACAGCTAATAATGAGCGGTTGATAAAAGAATTAAAAGATATTTCATTTACACCTATTGAGCAAAGTATTCAAGAGCTTTATAACTGGTATTGCTTACACGAAAACATTATAGATATTTATCCACTAATTTATCAATCATAAATTAAAGATACTTTTTATCCTTTGCCTAATTGTTTCTGCTCTTTCTAAAAAATGATCTAAAAAAATACGAAGTATAAAATGGAACTCGAAAAATAGTATGCACTTATTAATTAAATGAATAATAAAATAAACAATAATACGTATGATGTTATAATAATCGGTGGTGGTATTGTTGGAACAGCTATTCTTCATGAATTATCTAAATATAATTTAAAAACTATTTTAATTGAAAGACAACATGATGTATCAGAAGGCACCACAAAAGGTAACAGCGGTGTGTTACATGCCGGTTTTATGGTTCCTGAGGGTTCTTTAAAAGCTAAATATAATGTTGAAGGTTTAAAATTATTTCGCGAATTAGCTCAATCATTAAATATCTCAATTTTGAAATGTGGAAAACTTGTTGTTGCAAAAAATGATTCGGAACTTCCATATCTAAAAAGATTATTAGATCAAGGCTTTAGAAATAATGTAAAAGGGTTATCATTAATTAATGAAAAACAGATTAAACAATTACAACCAAATGTTCGTGGTAAACATGCCATATTATCTGAAGAAACGTCAGTTTTACTCCCCTATCAAATGGCTATTGCTTTAGCAGAAAATGCTGTTCTAAATGGAGCAAGTATAGTTTTAAATCGTGCTGTTAACAAAATTGTCAGCAATTATAATAATTTTATAATTCAAACTGATAAAGGTGAAAAATATAAATCAAAAATTATTATCAATTCTGCAGGTTTATTTGCCGATCAGATTATAGATTTGCTTGAAGAACCTAAAGAAAAAATTTTCCCATGGCGGGGTGAGTATCATTTACTTGAAGAGGATTCAACATCTGTTATTAATATGGCTGTCTACCCAGTACCACCGAAAGATGGTAGTGGTTTGGGAGTTCATATAACACCCACTATTAATGGTGGCATTCTTCTTGGTCCCTCCTCGGATGTAATAACGGATAAGGATGACACATCGAATACTGGAAAAGTTCTTGAATCTTTACGAAAAGAAGCTCTAGAACTTGTACCAGCTCTTAAACCCTATGCAACAATAAAGAATTACAGTGGTGTTAGACCAAAATTATTTGGGCCTTCTAGTCCATTCACTTTTAAAGATTTTATCATTGAAGAATCAACAAAATATCCTGGAATGATCAATTTATTGGGAATTGAATCTCCAGGACTAACAGCTGCTCCTGCCATAGCAAAACATCTAACAGAAGACCTAATTTCAAAATATTTCCCGCTGGAATACAAACATGGATGGGAGTATAAATATAGACCTATCCCGCGTTTTAAATGGTTAAATATTTATGAAAAACAGAAATTATGGGAGATAGATTCTGATTTTGGAGATGTTTTATGTCAGTGTGAACAAGTAACCCGTGCAGAAATTAAACAGGCAATATATAATCCCTTGGGTGCTGTATCTCTTCATGCTATTCGAAAAAGGACGCATGCCACACTTGGCTATTGTCAATCATCATTTTGTCTTGGAGCAATTACAAGGGAATTAGAAAAAAATGGTTTTGATTTAGATAGTATTTCTCGTGGTAATCCAACGACCTCAATGTTTATTGGAAAAGAAATTTAAATATGATAAACAGAAATGTTGATTTACTTGTCATAGGTGCTGGTGCTGCAGGTTTGGCAGCAGCAGTGAAAGCTTATAATAAGGGTATAAAAAGAATATTAGTCATAGATCGGGAATCTTATCCCGGTGGAATTTTACGTCAATGTATTCATAGCGGATTTGGCCTAGAATACTATAAGGATGATCTTACGGGGCCTGAATACTTAGCTCGTATGTATAGAAACTTACTACATTATAATATTCCTTTACTATTAAATACAAATGTCATTAGAATAAAACCTGGACCTATTGCTTATTGTGTTTCTTTAAAAAGCGGAATTCAAAGAATCAAATCAAAAGCTATAATTCTAGCAACAGGCTCATATGAAAGAACAAGAGAAAATTTAATAATATCTGGATCAAGACCTGCAGGTGTGTTTACAGCTGGTCAGGCACAACAACTTATAAATCTTTATGGATATAGAATTGGTAAAAAAGTTGTTATTCAAGGTACAGGAGATATTGGGCTTATTATCACACGTAGATTAATATTGGAGGGATATGAAGTTATATCAGTTTATGAACGACTCCCCTTTATTGCAGGATTGTTACGTAATAAAGTTCAATGTTTAGATGATTATGATATTGAACCTGTTTTTAATCATCAGATAATAGCTATACATGGTAACTCTAGGGTTGAAGGTGTTACTGTAGCACAAATTTCAAATATTGAAAATGGTGGAATTCCAATTCAAGGAACTGAAAAGTATATTTCCTGTGATACAGTTGTTTTATCTGCAGGATTAATACCCAATAGACAATTATTAGGATCTTATAAGAACTCTTTGATTTATGAAAATCTTGCAACTTCTTTAGATGGTTTATTTCTTGCTGGGAATTCTGTTGAAATTCATGATTTAGCAGATAGCGCTTCATTACAAGGTGAACTTGCAGCTGATTCAGTTATTGAATATTTTCAAAACCATTATGAACGTATAACAAAAAAGCCCTTTAAAGCAGGTTTACTTAAATCGAGATGGTCTGTCCCTTCAGTTAAAACAAAATCTGATGATATTGTATGTATTATTTGTCCACGTGGTTGTATTTTATCAGAAAAGAATATAAGATGTAAAAAAGGATTAGAGTTTTTAAAACAAGAACGACAACAAAAATTAAGGCAAATTACAACGACTACTTGGATTAAAGAAAATAATAATAAAAAACGTGTTGCTATTCGATCAAAAGAAAGCCACCCCTTTTCCTTACAATCGAGTATGATAAGTAAGATTAAAAGTAATATTAAGTGTATTAATGATCTATCCTTAAGTGATATCGGAGTAATTATTAATGATTAATAATAAAGGATATAATAGTATGAAAAAATGTAGAACTGTGTTAGTAACTGGAGCAGCAGGTTATATTGGTTCAGTATTGATAAGGCAGCTTTTAGAGAAAAACTATAAAGTAATTGGTTTTGATGCTTTAAATTTTGGTGGTGAATCATTATTATCTTACTATAATCACCCTAATTTCAGCTTTATCAAAGGCGATATTAGAAATAAAACAAATATTTCACCTATACTAAACAGAACAGATTCTATTGTACATTTGGCGGCAATTGTTGGAGACCCCGCCTGTGCTCAGAATAAAGAGCTAGCAATCACAACCAACTGGGATGGCGCAAAAATCATATATGATATGGCTGAAGCTACAGATAATGTAAAACGTTTTGTTTTTGCTTCAACGTGCAGTAATTATGGCAAAATGAAAGGAACAGATTACGTGACTGAAACCAGTCTGTTAGATCCAGTTTCATTGTACGCAGAACTTAAAGTCAAATTTGAAAATTATTTGATGAATAGCAAAACTCGGGCAGATTTTACTCCTACTGCTCTGCGTTTTGCTACGGTCTATGGACTATCACCACGAATGCGCTTCGACTTGACCGTCAATGAATTTATTCGAGATGTCGCTTTTGGAAAGGAACTAGTTATATTTGGTGAGCAGTTCTGGAGACCCTATACGCATGTTGAAGATTTAGCGGGTTCTTGTATCAAAGTATTGGAAAGCCCCGCAGAAAAAGTTGACCACGATGTTTTTAATGTTGGAGATACCAGAGAGAACTACACAAAGAAAATGCTGGCGGAAGAAATTTTGAAAATCGAACCGAATGCAAAAATTTCTTATGTCCATAAAGATGAAGATCCAAGAGATTATCGTGTCAATTTTGAAAAAATTAGAGACAAATTAGGATATAAAATTACTAAGACAGTACCCGAGGGATTGTATGAAATCTATCAAATATTGAAGGATGGATTACTCACTAATCCTCTTGATAAGAAATATAGAAATTCGTAGAAAGTACAGGAAAAAATATGAGTTTTAAGATTCCCTTATTCGATTTGAATTTTGATGAAGCGGAAGAGAAGGCAGTGCTGGAAACGCTGCGTTCTAAATGGATTTCAACAGGACCTAAGAGCGCAGAATTTGAAAATAAGTTCGCTTCTATGCTGAATACCAAATATGCACTGTCCACATCCAATTGTACCGTTTCCCTTCACTTGGCACTGAAAGTTGCCGGAATCGGAGCCGGTGATGAGGTCATTTGCCCATCACTGACTTTTGTAGCCACTGCCAATGCCATTCGCTATGTAGATGCTATTCCGGTTTTTGCGGATATCAAAAGTTATGACGACCTGACTATTGATCCCGATGATATTGAAAAGAAAATTACTGCTAAAACCAAAGCAATCATGGTCATGCACTATGGCGGGTTTTCCTGTGATATGGAGAGAATCAAAACGATAGCAGAAAAACACAATCAAAAAATCATCGAAGACGCTTGCCACGGACCCCTGAGTGAATATAAAGGGCAGAAGCTGGGAACCATTGGTGATATTGGCTGCTTTAGTTTTTTCTCAAATAAGAATATCAGCACCGGCGAAGGTGGTATGGTGGTCATGAATGACCAGAAATTATATGACCAATCCAAATTGCTTCGCTCTCACGGGATGACCTCGATGTCTTATGAGCGCGCCAAGGGACATTCCACCGGCTACGATGTGATTGAGCTTGGTTATAATTACCGTATGGATGACATTCGGTCAGCAATTGGTATTGTACAGCTGGATAAACTCAAAGATGATTTGCACAAACGTCAACAAGTAAGAGAATGGTATGAGGACGCTTTATCTGCTAATGACAAGATTATCATTCCATTTCTGAATTATCAGGAATTTACCTCGAACTACATTTTCCCCATTATCTTAAAAGATTCTGATTTTCAGAAGAGAAATGAAATCCGCGATAAGCTTGCAGAAAAAAGCATTCAGACCAGTGTTCACTACCCTGCTGTTCATCGCTTTTCAATCTATAAAAATTATTACAGCGATTTACACAACACCGATTATGTGACTGATAACTTGATTACTCTGCCGATGTTTGGAAGGTTAACGAAAGAAGAAGTATTGTATATTTCTCAGTCTTTAGATGAGATAATTAATGGATAATATTTCAGTTATTGTGGTTGGTGCTTTTCATGAAATCATTGAGTTACTTGAAGAGAATCAAATTAGTATTAAAGGACTAATTGATAATAATCTGACTGGATACTATAGAGATTATCCAATCTTAGGAACTGATAGTATTGCCATGAATTTGGATAATTCTATTCCTATCATCATCACACCTGATATTCCAAAAATTAGAGAAAAATTAGTCAGCTACTATTCAACACTCGGTTACAAATATCAATTATTGATATCCAAACAAGCAAAAATCTCCAAATCCGCAAAAATTGGAGATGGTACTATCGTTCAGTATGGTGTTAATATTTCTTCTGAGGTAATCATTGGCAAGTTTGTAAAGTGCAACACCTTATCAAATGTCATGCATAATTCAAAAATTGGCGATTATACGACTATTGCACCCAATGCTGTAATTCTTGGCAATGTATCAATCGGAGAACGATGCTACATTGGCGCAAATGCCACAATATTACCCAATATCATGATAGGTGATGATGTCACTATCGGTGCAGGTTCAGTTATCACTAAAGATGTAGGTGCTGGAAAAACCGTATATGGTGTTCCAGGAAAAGAAAAAATAACAAATAAATTTTAGGACGAAGAATGAGTGTTTTTTACATAGCAGAAATTGGATTGAACCACAATGGTGAGATTAATCTGGCAAAAGAGATGGTTGATGCGGCAGCAGAATCTGGCGCAAATGCCGTCAAATTTCAAAGTATTAATTATAAAAGCCTGATTACCGATGAGGCAACTAAAACAAAAATTGATGGTTTTGGAATGGTAAATGTCCACACCGTTGGCGATTTCTGGAAAAAAGTCAGTATCAGCGATACCTTTCATCATCAAATCAAAGAGTATTGTGACCACAAAAAGATTGAATTCATGTCCACACCCTTCGATTTTGTAAGTACTGATTTATTGGAATCCCTGGGTGTAAAAAGATATAAAATCGCATCTGGAGATATGACACATTATCCATTGATAAGTCATATCGTATCGAAGCACAAACCGATTATTTTATCAACAGGAATGGCAGATATTGAAGAGATTGATGATGTGGTTAATTTTTTTAAAGAGAAGCAAGTGAGCGATTTAACTTTGCTGCATTGTCTTTCTTTATACCCCACACCGGCGAATCTGGCAAATCTTAAAGTGATTCACTTGTTAAAGGAGCGGTATCAATTGCCTGTCGGTTTTTCTGACCACACGATTGGCGCACATATTCCTGTTGCTGCTATCGCTTTAGGCGCAACCGTTATTGAAAAGCATTTCACAATAGACATAAGTATGCCGGGTCCAGATCAAAAAATCTCAGCGATCCCCGATATTTTCAGACGAATTGTATCGGAAGGAAATGATGTTTATGCAGCGGTCCAGGAAGAAAATAAAATTGTTTCACCAGAAGAAATAAAAATGAGAGAATTTGCCAGAAGAAGTATCGTGGCAGCTCAAGATATGAAAGCCGGTGAAATTATTACAGAAGAAAAATTAGACTTTAAGAGACCGGGAACGGGAATAAGCCCTGCAAAAGTGGATGGTTTACTTAATAAAATTACCATCAACGAAATAAAATATGACCAGCAAATTCTATTCGAAGATATAAAATAGAGAGAGTTATCAAATATGAATTTTGATTTGATATACTACTGCGATTCTTATCCAGCTATTGGCAACGGTCACCTAAAGCGTTGTTTTGATATTTGTTCAGGTATCTTTAATAAAGACCCAAATCTTAAAATTGCAATTATGGGGCAATTCTCCGATTCTGCACGACGCTTCATCAATTTGATGAATCAGCATAGTTTCCCTGTTTTTGAACCCTTTGAAGATAATGTCAATTCGAAAATAAGTATGCTGGACACACTTTATAAACCTGGCGATGTTAACACAATAGATACTGGTAAAGCCGGGTTTTTAAAAAATAATTCTAGGAAATTGTTTGTAATCAACACCGGATATGAGACTTTTGTACCGGATACGGTTGATGCAATCATTAATTACATACCACTCACAAAATATTTTGGCAATGTAAATTTTGAAAAATATTTTGGATTTGAATATGTACCTGTCACCAAAGAGTTTTTTAACCAGAGTACTAATGCTAATCATGACGATTATGATATTTTAGCAATTATTGGTGGAGGGTATGATCAATTTGGCCCTGATAAATTGTCCCAAGCGCTTCTTTCAATGAGTAAAAATAAAAAGATTCAGATGATAGTATCACCGCATTTTCCGGTGAAAGAGTTTGAAAAATTAGAAACAAATTATCAGAATATCCGATATCTTCAAAATGTCCCTTCGATCAAAAATTATATGGAAAGATCAAAAGCCATCATTTGTACTTATGGTAATACAACATACGAGAGTATGGCTATGGGCAAACCTACATTTATTGTTGCATATTTTGATTTCCAGTACATTTTTGCTGATTATTTGGAGAAACAAAAATTAGCATGCAATTTGGGGTATTTTATAGACTTGCAAAACATAGACGAAGCCATTTTTGCCTCAGAAAAACTTGATGAGATCTCAACTAATTGTAAAAAAAATATGCAAGGTCCTGGTATTGAAAATATTGCTAATTTATTAATAAGGACAATTTATGCCGTATAGAACTGATGAAGAATTACGAAGTCTTCAGATTTCCGAAAATGCCTCATTAAAAGATGGCTTAAAACAGATGGATGCCATCAGGAATAATTTGATCGTGATTATTGATGACAGTGGTAATTTTATTGGAATCATCACAGATGGTGATTTTAGACGGGCGCTTCTAAGAGGGCTTGATTATTCAACGCCACTTAAGGAATTTACCAATAAATCACCTTTTCATGTTCAATACGACACAAATTTTATGGAACTGGCAAAAACAATTATTATTTCTAAAAGAATCAGGCACCTTCCGGTAATAAAAGATGAAAAGCTTTATGATGTGATATACAAAACAGATATAGAAGAAAAGAGCCATGAAAATATATCCGATTTACCTAAGCTGAATAATCCTGTCGTAATAATGGCTGGAGGGAAAGGCACTCGATTAGATCCTTTTACCCGAATCCTGCCTAAACCTTTGCTGCCTATCGGTGATAAAACAATTCTTGAAGTAATTATTGATAAATTTTTGCCTTATAGCATTCATGACTTTTATTTAACCGTAAACTATAAAGCTATTGTTATCAAGTCCTATTTTGAGGAGCTAAAACCTGATTATAATCTCCATTTCATTGAAGAAGATATGCCACTTGGAACAGGTGGTGCATTAAAATATCTTGAAGGGAAATTTGATGTGCCCATCATCGTGACGAATTGTGATATCTTGGTTGAAGCATATTATTCTGACTTAGTAAAACACCACATTACAAATCAAAATGATATCACCATGGTTGCTTCTGTCAAACATTACAATATTCCTTATGGAATCTGTGAGATTGAGAATGGCGGTGAATTAAAAGAGATTAAAGAAAAACCGGAATATAGCTTTTTGGTTAATACCGGTATGTATGTCCTAAATCCGGAAGTAATTTCAAAAATTCCCCCAAATAAATTTTATCATATTACCCATCTTATGGAGCAGGTAAAAATAGATGGCGGGAAGGTTGGTCTCTATCCTGTTTCTGAGAATGATTGGATGGATGTGGGTGAGTGGGATGTATTTAATGCGTCATTAAAAAAAATAATATGATAGTATATTTAAATAGGAGATATTTGGATGAAATTTGCAAACTATTCTTTTAATGCAAGAGGTGTAAATAATCTAGGTGATAATATGCAAATTATTGCAATTGACAAAATTTATCAGATTATGGGTATTCCAAGAGAAGATATAGTCTATATCGATAAAAATTTAACCGATTCATATTGTGGAGAATATGTTATACTACCCGTTACAATGCCATTGATAGATTTCACCGAAGGAGGAATATCCAGCCGTTTTTCATCACATATTATTCCAGTATTTCTTGGATTAACTTTAGCGTCTGATAGTTTATTGCCGGAAGAAGTTGATTATTATCATAGATTTGAACCTATAGGTTGTAGGGACGAGCGTACAATGAATACATTACGTAGTTATAATATAAAATCTTATCTTCATGGTTGCATAACGGCCACTTTACCGAGGAGATTAGATTATGGGAAAGAATATAAAAAAGTATTTATTGTGGATGTTGATCCCGAAATAATACAATATATTCCAGATGAATTGAAAGATTCTGCTGAATATTTAACACATTTTCATGAGGGAATTGACGATCCGAAAGAATTGATGCAACAGTACTATGAAAGATATATAAATGAAGCAAAGTTAATTATCACTAGCTTGTTGCATTGTTCAGTTCCCAATATGGCTGCTGGGATACCAGTCATTTTGATAAAAAAAAGAATTTCCTACCGTTTTGCATGGTTAGAAAAACTTCTTAGGTTGTACGATTGGAATGATATCAACAATATTGACTGGTATCCGAAACCAGTCGAATATGAAGAGCACAAAGAAAGTCTTTTGAATTTAACAATAAGTCGCCTAAACGGTGTGTTAAGAGAATATCATTCCATATTTGATATCAGTTGGTTTTATGAAAACAGGAATAAAAAAGAGTACATTGTGGATGCATTCGAACAAATTAAAAATTTCGTAGATAGGGTATTTCTTAATACTAAAGTTACATATAAGTACTCAATCTGGGGATTGACGCAAATGTCAACGCTTACTTTTTATTATATTTCCAAAAATTACCCTAATGCCAGACTATCTCACGTTTATGATGCATATAGGAAAGTTGTATTTGAAGGAATAACTTCAATTTCACCTGAAGAAATCTATAAATATCCAGATGAGATTGTTATTCTGACTTCAAATGGACCCAATAAAATGGCTAAACAAATTTTTGAGAAAATTGGTAAAAAAGAGAATACATATTATATTTTCGAAGTGCTTAAATAATTCTGAAATTTGAAATTAAAAGATAGGCAAAATTATTAAATTATCTGACTATTTCGCTCGTTATATGTTTAGCCTTGGAACTAGAAAAATATTCTGTTTATCTGGTGGAGGTATCATGCACCTTTTGGATAGCTGTGCTAAGCAAGATGGGCTTGATATGATATATAATCTCAATGAACAGGCAACGGGGATATGTGCCGATACGTACGCTCAATATACAAATAGACTTGGAGTCGCTTTGATTACCACGGGTCCGGGAGCAACCAACGCTGTGACCGGTTGTGCCGGTGCGTGGCTCGATTCAAGTCCTGTTTTATTTATATCAGGGCAAACAAAACGAGCAGATTTAGGGCAATTACGAGGGTTGCGGCAGTTTGGCGCACAGGAAATTTCTATAATTCCGATGGTTAAACCCATTACAAAATATGCTGAAATTGTAATGGAACCGTTAGATATAAAATACCACCTTGAAAAAGCCGTTTTTCTAGCAAGTCATGGCAGAAGAGGGCCAGTTTGGCTTGATATACCCCTGGATGTGCAAGGTGCACAGATTGATGAGACCCAATTAAGAGAGTTTATTGCCGAGGAGGAATTTCCGGAGTATTTCTCAAATTTAGAAATTCATGATAAGCAAATTCAAGCTGTCATTGCTGCTCTCAATAATTCTAAGCGTCCGGTCATACTATTTGGGCATGGGCTTATTGCCGCGGGTGGAGAAGGTTTGTTAAGAAAATTATCGGATGAATATAGAATTCCCGTATTATCAACTTGGCGCGGAAAAGGTGCATTTGGTGATGATGATGAATTATATTTTGGGATGCCTGGTATCCCTGCGAAAAGGTATTCAAATTATGTATTACAGAACGCTGATTTATTAATCGTAATCGGTACCCGTCTAAACTTTGCATTAACTGCCTACGCAGAAGAGCGTTTTGGGATACATGCAAAAAAGATAATGGTTGATATTGATCAAAAGGAAATTGATAAACTGAAAATGAAATTTGAATTAACTTTGAACACTGACGCTAAAGTCTTTCTGCAATCAGTATTTGACAATAAAAGAAATATCATATTTAAGGATAGAAGTCCCTGGCTAAAATATTGCGAAAAAATGAAAGCGAAGTATCCAATCAATAAAGAAATTCAACCTTTACCTGATGTAAATAAGGTTGATGGGTATCTCTTTGGTGATAAGTTATCTAATTTATTCAGGGAAGATGACATTATCATCGGATCACCTTCCGGCAGGACTTGCGCAATTACTCATATGGCATTTAATATCAAACGAAAACAGAAATTCTTGACTTCTATGGGAATTGGTTCGATGGGTTGGATGATCCCCAGTGGGATTGCAGCCAGTGTTGCTTCAGGAAGAAAAAGAACCATCATATTTGAAGGGGATGGCAGCCTGCAGCATAATATTCAGGAATTAGCACTTATTAATACCTATCATCTTCCGATAAAACTTTTTGTACTCAGCAATGGTGGATACAATCAAATTTATGGTATGCAAATGAATAATTTCAATTCCAGGTTTGCCGGCTGCCATCCAGAGAGTGGAGTCAGGTTTCCGGAATTGAAGAAAGTTGCTGTAACCTATGGTTTGACATATTATGTTATTCATGACGATAGTGAAATTGATGAAGTTCTTCAAGATGTGATGAAAGATGATCATCCGGTTTTATGTGAGGTGATGGGCTCGATCAATTTTGATGAAATCCCAAAATCAAAAACGATAGTCAATTCTGACGGCACTTTCAGCTCATCGTTGCTTGAAAATCTTTATCCTTTTGTTTCTGAAGAAGAGCAAATAGAGAATATGCCCGATTGGGAAGAATAGAATTTTACATTTTTAGGAGAAGTTATGTCAGAGAGTAAGCTAAGACATGAAATATTAGAAAAAACGAAGGAATACTACAAATTTAAGTATAAGGACAAGATATATATCCCCGGTGCGCGTATTCCATTTGCTGGAAGGGTTTTTGATGAAAATGAGCTTGTAAATCTTGTTGATGCTTCATTAGACCTTTGGCTAACTGCAGGCAGGTATGCCGAAGAATTTGAGTATGAGTTTGCTATGTTTATGGATACTGAATACTGTATTTTAGTAAATTCAGGTTCATCTGCTAATTTGATTGCATTGGCGGCTTTAACATCACCCCAGCTTGGAAAGAAAAGACTCAATAAGGGAGATGAGGTTATTACTGTAGCAGCTGGTTTTCCAACGACTGTAAATCCAATTATTCAAAATGGTTTGATCCCTGTTTTTGTAGATGTTGAATTGGGTACATATAATATCCAAATACAAGAGTTGGAAAAAGCCTACTCGGAAAAGACCAAGGCTGTAATGATTGCTCATACACTGGGTAACCCATTTGATCTGGGTGGCGTTTTAGATTTTGTCAATAAGCATAATTTATTTTTAGTTGAAGATTGCTGTGATGCCGTGGGTTCGACATATAATGGAAAAAAAGTTGGTACTTTTGGTCATATTGCCACAGTAAGTTTTTATCCTGCTCACCACATAACAATGGGCGAAGGTGGGGCCGTGCTGACAAATGATGATGAATTAGCAAAAATCGCTACGTCATTTCGGGATTGGGGTCGTGATTGTTATTGTGCTCCGGGTGCGGATAATACTTGTGGTCGTCGTTTTTCGATGCAATATGGAAACCTCCCCAAAGGATATGATCATAAATATGTTTATAGTCATATTGGATATAATTTAAAAGTTACTGATATGCAGGCTGCAATTGGACTGGCACAATTACAAAAACTCCCCGGATTTATCGAAAAACGAAAAAATAATTTTAATAAATTAAAAAAAGGTTTATCAAAATTTAATGAATCTTTAATTCTTCCCGAAGCTACTCAATATTCAGATCCATCATGGTTTGGATTTCCTATTACTGTAAGAATAGATGCTCCCTTTACCAGAAACAATTTAACTCAATATTTAGAAAATAATGGAGTAATGACTCGTTTATTATTTGCAGGTAATATTATAAAACAACCTGCATATATGGATGTTGAATTCCGAACAATTGGTAGTTTGAAAAATACTGATTTAGTAATGAATAATACATTTTTTATAGGAGTTTATCCAGGTATTGATGATGAAAAAATTGAGTACATTTTAAACACTTTTGAAAATTTTCTTTCTGGATTGTAATATGGTTTTTATCTCAAAAGCAGAAGTAATTAATATAATATATCACAATAAAAATGTAAGAGAGTTTATTTTTATACTTAAGAAAGGAAGAAATTATAATCCGGGTTCATTTGTGCAATTAACCCTTGATCTTGTTACCGCATCAGATATTTGGCCTGATTCAAGAACTTTTAGTATTGCATCCTTTCAAAAAGGATTTATTCGATTAATTATAAAAAAACAGGGTTATTATACTAATAGAATTTTTAATGAACTTAGAGAAGGATGTTTTTGTACTATTAAATATCCTTTGGGTGATCTCTTTGATAAGAAGACATTAGGCGAAAAACATGTATTTATAGCAGGAGGTTTAGGTATAACACCCTTTTTAAGTTTATTAGAATACTTCAAGTCAATTAATAAATTAGATGATATAAGTATGTTATACAGTGTAAAGCACGAAAACGATTTACTTTATGTTAGTTATATTCAAGAAATGCTGAAAGATAGATTGCAAATCTTTATTACTAAAGAATTTACAAAAAAATATAACAGAAGAAGACTAAGTGTAAATGATATTATTGCGATTTCCAACAAAATGTCAAATATATATGTGTGTGGAAGTAAATCGTTTAATGCAAATATTAAAAACATGCTCATTGATTATGAATATGAGCGAATACATTGTGATGAATGGAATTAAAGAATAGTTTTGTAATTAAAAAAAATTGCATTATTTATTAAGAATTCGTAGTAAATAATATGTTAAGAAGTAAAATAATATATTACTATTTATTGTTAGCTATGCCAGCTATACATATCATTAATTTCTTTTTAAGTAAAATATTTAATTATAAGGTACCTTTTGGAGTTGCACATATTGTTTTTTTGGGGATGATAATATTCTTTATTCAATTAAGTAGTATAAAACAAAAATTAATAATGTTAATATATATTACTTATCCATTGATATATTCTATTAATAGTTCAATATTTGATAAATCATTAAGAGAAACAACATTATTTATTGGTTTACCAGCAATGTTCTTTTTTCTTGATAAACAACAACTTCGTGTAAATTTGAAAGAAGCGCAAAAATCAATAAATATTTTTTCAATTGTTTTCGTTGTACTGTATGTGATTAGTGTATTTTATTCAAAAATATTAATAGTAAATACACCAAGCGATGAATTAATAGTTGATTCTCGTATTTATTATAATGGTTTTATTATTTCTCATTCATTTGGTTATTATACATCATTAATTACTTTATATTTTCTTATAACTAAAAGATCATTTCTCTCTATAATATTTTTTAGTTTAACAATTTTACAAGGCGCTAGGGCTCCAATATTAGGATTATTTGTATTATTGATTGCATCACAAAAAATTTTAATATTTATTAAAAAAAAACATATTAGTGTCAAATCAATTTCACTTTTATTATTATTAATAATAGTTGTTACAATTTTATATTATAACATTCCTACTATAAATTATAATATTAATAGCATTTACTTGGCTTTGATAACACGAGATGAAAATTCTCTATTAAATCTTAGTACAGGTAGAACAGCTCTTATAAAACTAGGGTTTTTTGAAATTATTGATAATTTCAGTTTTTTTGAATTGATTTTTGGGCGAGGTGCTTTAGCTTCTGGTGAATTTACACAAATATATAAAAATTATTACAGTTGGTTTCATTGTGATCAATTGCAAATATTATTCAATTTTGGTATTTTAGGGTTAATAATATATACATTTCCAATAATAAAATTTATGATTAATAGAAGATGGTATGCTATAACTTTGTTTATTTTTACGACAGGATTTGTGAATGGATTTTATTTGTATGATTATTTAACATTAATAACAATATATTATGTAATCGAAAAAATTAAATTAATCAAGAATAAAAATGAATAAAACAACGGTACTTTTAACTACATATAACAATCAAAATAGAATAATGTATACATTAAATTCTTTAAGTAATCAAACTTTTAAAGAATTTGAGTTGTTAATTATTGATGATGGTTCAGATGATGATACACTAAAAATTGTCAAAAATTATTATAATATGTTTAATGATATGAAAATTATAGAAAAAGATAGTAATAAAGGTTTAATTAATTCATTAAATATAGGAATTGAAGAATCAAAATATGATATAATAATAAGACATGATGCAGAAGATATATCTCATAAAAGAAGGGTTGAATTAATGTTACATGAGTTTATGAAAAATCCTAATATATCATGTATAACAACTTCATGCTTTTTATTATCTGGGAAATATAATTTCATAGGATATTTACCAATTATAAAAATAAAGAATGTGAATTTATTGCTAGATTTAAATATAAATAGAATTTATCATGCAGGTGTACTGTATAACAAAAACCATATTAGGAGTGCAGGAGGTTATCCAAATGTTCAACATTGTGAAGATTATGCTCTATGGAAAAATATGCGTAAAATGAATATGAAATTTAAATTTTTAGATCTTCCCTTGTATGCTTTCTTTCGAGAAAATACAGGTATAAGTTTTATTTATAATTATGAACAAAAAAAGAATTATTACGATTATTCAAATATCGCTTGGTCAGATAAAAAAATTTTAAAATCACAGAAAAATCAAGCCATGAAGAATTATATTGTATTTAATATTAACACCAATATTAAGACTAAATATAAATTAATTAATACTTATTATTATTTATTAAAATATCTTAATAAAAAACATATGAAAAACTATAATAATTATATTGAGGGATATGAATATTTGTAACCAAAAAGAATCTAAAAAAAATATGAAAGAAAAAATACTGTTGTTTATAAAAACACCCCCACCGTTTACTGGCGCTACCATGATGAATAAAAGTGTATATGATAGTAGGATATTAAATAATAGATTTGATGTAAGGGCTATTACAATAAGTTATTCAAAAACAGTTAATGATATTGGGAAAAAAAGTATAAATAAAATAAAAATAGTATTTACTACAATATTAAAACTTATTAGAGAACTAACATTATTCAAACCAAAATTAGTTTATTTTCAAATTTCACCTATAGGATTTGCCTTTATTAGAGATACTATATTTGTTTTTATTATTAAGATATTTAAAATAAAAATTGTATACCATCTTCATGGAAAAGGGATTAAGCAAAGTATAAATAATAGAGTGATAAAAAAAATATATAAATATGTATTTAATGGTGAAGAAGTTATTTGTTTATCTCAACTCCTTAAATATGATATAAAAGAAATTTATAATGGTAATATTTATATTGTAAATAATGGTATAACTGATATAAAAAAAAGAAATTTTATCAAAACAAAAACAAATAATTACATAGTAAAAATAATATTTCTTTCAAATCTGATTATAACTAAAGGTGTATTAGATTATTTAGATTCTTTAGAAATATTGAAAAATAAAAGATTGAATTTTATAGGTCAAATTATTGGAGCTGAGGCAGAACTATCTAAAAATAAATTATTAAGTGAAATTGATAAAAGAAAATTAAAAAATATAGTGTTTTATCTGGGGCCGAAATATAACGATGAAAAAGAAAAAATTTTAGAAGAAGCTAGTATTTTTGTTTTTCCAACTAAAATGAAATGGGAGTGTTTTCCATTGGTTCTACTTGAAGCAATGAAATTTGAATTACCTGTAATATCTACAAAGCAAGCAGCAATACCAGATATTATTGATGATGGTAAAACTGGTTTTTTAGTTGATCATTCATCCCCAAATCAAATTGCTAATAAGCTTGAACTACTGATTAATAATTATGAATTAAGACGTTCGATGGGTATCGCTGGTCGAAAAAAGTTTGTTGAAAATTATACGTTAGATAAATTTGAAAATAATATTGTTAATGTATTCAGTAAGATTTTATATGATAAGAAAATTTGAGAAAAAAATATGTGTGGAATAGTAGGTTTTATCAACTGTGGTAATAAAAAAGAATTGGATTTGGCCGTTAAAAGCATAAATCATAGAGGGCCTGATGTTCAAAAAAGTGTTTGGTTCCAGACAAAAAATTGTGGATTAGGACATACTCGTTTAAAAATTATTGATCTTTCAGATTACAGCAATCAACCGATGTTTGATAAATATTCAAATAATTGGATTGTTTATAATGGTGAAATATATAATTATATTGAAATAAGGAGTGAGTTAAGGAATATAGGATGGAATTTTATAACTTCTTCTGATACTGAAGTTGTTTTAAAAGCGTATATTCAATGGGGTAAAGATGCAATTAGTAAGTTTAATGGAATGTTTTCTTTTGCAATATTTAATGAAAAATCAAAGGAAGTATTTTTATGTAGAGATCGTTTGGGTATAAAACCAATATATTACTATCATGAAAATGAGAAATTAATTTTTGCTTCAGAAATTAAATCAATTCTAAAATGTAGTGATTATCAAAAAGAACCAGATTATTATTCTCTATTTACCCCTGTACATTTTCAAGCTTCTCCCTATACCGGTTTTAAGAATATCTTAAAACTTGAAGCTGGTCATATACTTACCTTTAAAGATGGCTTTATTAATATTAATAAATATTGGGATATAATTCCTTGTGAAAATATTGTATCATTTAATGACGCTTTTGAAGAATTAGATTATTTATTAAATGATTCTATTAAGCGTCAAATGGTTTCTGATGTTCCTATAGGTTCCTTATTAAGTGGTGGATTAGATTCATCAATTATTTCTGTATTGATGCAGAAATATTTGAATCAATCACTTAACACATTTACTATTAAATTCAAAAAAGAAGATTTAAAAAGGCAAGGTAACGTTGATGATTCACATTACGCAAAAATATTAGCTGAACAATATGGCTTTAATCATCATGAAATACTTATTGAACCTGATATTGCAAATTTATTATCAAAATTAATTTGGCATCTTGATGAACCAATATCGGATCCGGCCTCAATTAATTCTTATCTTATATCAAAAGAAGCAAATAAAAAAGGCATAAAAGTATTGCTTTCTGGCATGGGAGCTGATGAAGTATTTGGAGGTTATCGCTACTATTTAGCTTGTTTAAAAGCTGATTATTATCAAAAATTCCCCAGTTTTTTTAGATCACAATTAGAACATTTTGTCGAGAAATTAAAAAATAAAAATATTAATAAAGATAATAAATATATTAGATGGATAAAAGTATTTCTAAATGTTGCTTCTTTACCTGAACTGGATAGAGCTCTACAAATTAAAAACTCAGCATTATCTCCTCATAGCTTCAATGACTTTTTCATAAATGAGTATAGTTATTATAATACAATTTATTATAACAGAGAGAAATCAATATTCAATATGTATCCCCAGTTGACATATCTTACTAAACTTTGTCTTTGTGATTCGAAAACATATTTAACTGATCATAATCTTACTTATTCGGATAAGTCAATTATGGCTGCTAGTGTAGAAGGAAGGCCTCCGCTTATTGATCATAGGATTGTTGAGTTAATGTTTAAATTACCATCAAAATATCGAATAAAAGGAAACATTCAAAAGTATTTATTAAAAAAAGTTGCTGAAAAATATTTACCGAAACAAATTATATATAGGCCAAAAGCTCCTTTTAGTGCTCCGTTGAGGGGATGGCTAAAGAATGAGCTATCTGAGATGGTTCAAGATATTTTATCATATCAATCTTTAAAAAATCGTGGTATTTATAATCCAAAATATGTACAAAAAATAATAGTAGAAAATAATCAAGGATTTAAAGATAATTCTCAACTTCTTTGGAGATTAATGGTTAATGAATTATGGTTTAGAACATTTTTTGATTAGTTTATTTTTAATGAAATAAAATTTATAAGAGGAATTAATGCAACAACTAACACAACAATTAAAATCAGGGGAAATGGCAATAATTGAAGTCCCTTTTCCTGCCATTAATAAAAATTATATTTTAGTGCGAAATCATTACTCTGTAATTAGTTCAGGAACTGAAGGTAAAACTGTAACAGATGCTAGAAAAAATTACTTACAAAAAGCCAAAAGCAGACAAAAAGAAGTTAAACAGGTTGTTCAGCAAATTAAAGAAAATGGTTTATTATCAACTTATAAACTAGTCATGAATAAGCTAGAAGCTCCATCTCCATTAGGTTATAGCAGTGCAGGTGAAGTTATTGCTTTAGGAGAAGGGGTAACTGGATTTAAGGTCGGTGACTATGTAGCATGTGGTGGAACAACAGCCTCTCATGCTGAAGTTGTTTCTGTTCCTGTTAATTTGGCAGTTAAAGTGCCTGAATCGGTTGATTTAAAACAGGCAGCGTTTACGACCATCGCATCAATTGCTATTCAAGGAATTAGGCAATCTGATCTTCAAATGGGTGAGAATTGTTTAATAATCGGTATGGGGTTAATTGGCCAAATTACATATAAAATTTTGGAAGCATCAGGAATATTTCCAATTGGTATTGATATTTCGAAGAAACAAATTGAATTATCAAAAAAAGCTAATATCAATAATGTCTTTGATCGAAAACAAAATGGTATTGATGATATTATTATGAATTTTACACATGGCTATGGTGCTGATTCAATAATTATAACTGCAGCCACTGCTTCGCTTGATCCTGTAGATTTTGCAGGTAAAATAGCTCGAAAAAAAGCAAAAGTCGTAATTGTTGGAGCAGTTCCCACTGGATTTAATAGAGAAAATTATTATAAAAAAGAGCTAGATCTTAGAATGTCTTCATCTTACGGTCCAGGTCGTTCTGATATTAATTATGAAGAAAAGGGGCAAGATTATCCTATAGGTTATGTACGCTGGACCGAAAATAGAAATATGCAGAGTTATATTGATTTACTTTCTGCAAAAAGGTTAGATATTAGCAAACTAATTTCACATGTCTTTGAATTAGAAGAAGCTCCAAAAGCCTATGATATGATCTTAGAAAAAAATGAAACTTATTCTGGCATTCTTATACGATATAAAGCCCAAAAGTCTCTTATAAAAGATGTAGAATTTAAACATTTATCATTCGATCCTACAGAACCTAACATTGGACTTATTGGTGCAGGAAATTTTGCTCAAAATGTGCTTTTACCCCGAATGAAAGGTTTATGTAATTTTGTTGGTATCGCAACAATGAATGGAAATGAATCAATATATGTGGGTAGGAAATATGGTTTCAAAAAAGCATATCATGACACTGAAAATGTTTTTTCTGATCCGAATGTTAATACTATTTTTGTTTTAACTCGTCACAATACACATTCCGAATTTGTTATAAAAGGGATTAAGTCAAATAAGCATGTTTATACTGAGAAACCTCTTGCCATGAATGAAAATGAATTAAATATAATCAAAAAAACTTGGGAAAAGAGTTCAAAAAAACATCTTATGTTAGGTTTTAATAGACGCTTTTCGCCATTTATTGAAAAAACCAAAAGTATATTTTCCGATGATACACCAAAAAGTATTAATATAAGAATTAATGCAGGCGTTGTACTCCCAGATCATTGGGTCAATGATCCAGAAATTGGTGGGGGAAGAATCGTTGGAGAAGCCTGTCATTTTATTGATCTTGCCATGTATCTTGCTGGTGACAAAATTATATCTGTTTCGGCAAATGCAATGGAGGATTCAAATAATTTAAGTAATACAACAATTGTTAATTTAAAATTTGCTAATGGTAGTGTTGCTTCTGTAAACTATTTTTCAAACGGTAATAAAAGAGTTTCAAAAGAATTTATTGAAGTGTTTTGTGGTGAAACAGTAGTTCAAATTGATGATTTTAAATCAATGATAATTTATGGTAAATCAGTTAAGAAGATAAAATCAAAAAAACAAGATAAGGGTCATACTGAGGAAATGGTTCAATTTTTGAAGAGTATTCGTGAAGGAAAGTCATGTCCAATTCCATTTGAGGAAAGTTATTTAAGTACTCTTGCTACATTTAAAATTATTGAATCAATCAAAACAAATCGTGTTGTTTACTTAAAATAAGTAGATTTAAAAATGTTAATTGAAGAAAGTGTATATAAACTTGAAAAGTATTTAGCTTCTGAGAATTTCAAAGGATATGATCCTTATGATACTTTAAATTCTTGGTTTCCCTTTCATTGGTTTGGCAATTATATCTCTGCTATCGCAACTCAATTTCAAAAAAGAAATCAAATAAATATTAGACCACTATTAGGAATAAAAAAAGAAATCAATCCTAAAGCGTTTGGTTTGTTTTTGCATGCTTACTCAAAATTATATATAAAAACAGGTAATAAAGACTATTTAAAAAAAACAGATTATTTCTTTAATTGGTTAAAGGATAATTATTCACATGGATATTCCGGTTACTGTTGGGGTTATAACTTTCCTTGGGCTAATCCCCAACAGTATAAACCTAGTTATACACCTTCCTCAGTTGTTACTGGTTTTATTTGTAAAGGTTTATCAAAATATTTAGAGGTTACCAATAGAAATGATATAAAAGATATAATTTTGAGTGCAAGTAAATTTATTTTGCATGATATCCCAATAACTGAAGATGAAAATGGTATTTGTTTTAGCTATACTCCATTAAAAAGAGATTTATGTTTTAATTCTAGTTTGCTTGCTGCAGAAATATTAGTAAGGGCCTATCTTATAAATGCCAAAAAGGGTCTAAGAGATAAGGCAATTAGAGCAGTTGATTGGGTAATTTCTCATCAAAAAAATGATGGTCATTGGAACTATAGTATAGATATAAAAACTGGCACAGAACGTGAACAGCTTGATTTTCATCAAGGTTATCTTCTTGATTCTATTTTCGAAATCAAGAAGATGCTAAAGATTGAAAATGAAAATTGGGAAAGATCAATAAAAAAGGGATTAATATTTTATAGAAACAGCCAGTTTACTAATAATGGAATATCTTATTGGCGTTTCCCTAAAAAGTGGCCTGTAGAAATTCATAATCAATCGCAGGGGATTATTACATTTTTAAAGCTATCAGATTATGATGAAGATTATAAAAGATTTGCGGAAATTATTGCTAATTGGACTATTAAAAATATGCAGGATAATGTTGGATATTTTTATTATCAAAAGTATCCTCTTTATAAAAATAAAATTTCATATATTCGTTGGTCGAATGCATGGATGTTTTTGGCCTTAACTTATTTAACTCAAAAGAAATAATGAAAGTTTTATTTCAACTTGGTCATCCTGCACATTTTCATCTTTTTAAAAATGTAATAAATTCACTTAAGGTTAATAAGCATAAAATATATATTTTAATAAAAAAAAAGGATATCTTGACAGATTTACTTAATGAAGCTGAACTTAAATATTACAACATATTACCTTATGGTAGAAAAGATAATATACTTTGCATCATGTTTGGTCAAATAAAGCAGGATTTAAGTGTTATTAAATTTTGTTTAAAAAATAAACCTGACCTTTTAGTCGGTACATCTGTAGCAATTTCACATGCTGGAAAATTATTAAAAATTCCATCAATTAATGTAAATGAAGATGATGCTGAAATTGTACCTTTATATGCTAAATTAGCCTATCCTTGGGCAAATATTATATTAGCGCCTTCGGTTTGTTCTACAGGAAAATGGAAATATAAAACAATCAATTATAATAGTTATCATGAGCTTTCTTATTTACATCCCAATGTTTTTGTTCCAAATAAAAAAATTGTAGAAAAATATATTAATCCAAATACTACTTATTTTTTGATAAGGTTTTCAAAGCTAAGTGCACATCATGACCAAGGTGTTAAAGGAATAAATTATGATACTGCTTTAAAAATAATTAGTATTTTGAAAAATTATGGCAAAATATATATTACATCAGAAAGAAGAATTGAACCAAATTTTGAAAAATATAGAATTGCAATTAATCCTTTGGATATTCATCATGTAATGGCATTCTCTCAACTATTTATAGGTGATAGTCAAACAATGGCTGCAGAATCAGGTGTATTAGGGGTACCTTTCATAAGGTTTAATGATTTCGTAGGGAAAATTGGGTATTTAAATGAATTGGAAGAAAATTATAAATTAGGATTTGGTATTAAACCATCTTCTTCTGATTTATTAGTAAATAAAGTCAAAGAATTATTAGAGCTTAAGGATAGAAAACAAATATATATTGATAGAAAAAATAAAATGCTTAAAGAAAAAATTGATTTAAGTAAATTTATTGTATGGTTTATTGAAAACTATCCTGCAAGTATTTCTATAATGAAAATTAATCCAGATTATCAATATAATTTTAGATGATAACAATTTATTTGAAATAAATATTTTATAAGTATAATAATAAAATATTATGTATAAAGTAAAAGTATTATTTTTTTGGGCTTTTGATATTATATTTTCAATTTTAATATATTGTGTTTTTCATTTTGTATCATATAATACAATCATTTTACCCGATCGTCATCTTGTATTCTATATAGTCTTTGCTTTATCTTTATCGCTTAGCTTGCTATTCGTTAAAAAGTATAAACCTGCGAATCATCTTCTAGAGGTACTCCAAAAACAAGTTAACTCACTTCTTCTAACACTGGGTTTTGTGGCACTGGCATATCATTTTTTCTTTGAAACGAATTTTTCCCGCTATTTCGTGTCAAAGTTTATTTTAACATACTTCTCATTAAGCGTAATTTTGACACTACTCTTATCAGGTAAGAAGTTTTTTGGTATTTCACATAAAAAACTCTCATTAAATATTCAGATTCCCATACTCATACAGAGCTTTATTCCCATGTTTCTGTTTTCAGCCATGGTGTTCTTTCGCTATTATTCAGTAGGAAGAGATTACTGGTTTTTATTTGCTACACTCTATATCCTTTGGATTATTATTGGTCTGTACTCCCATCAGTTTACTTTGGATGTAAAGACCAATTATTTAAAATCTATTTATCCCTATATCCGCCATGGAGTGCTTCTCATGGCTCTCATGATATTTACTTTGGTTTTTCTCAGAGTTGATATACGTTTTAGAAATGATTTTATCCTATTTACCTTAGGTTATGTTATCACTGAACTATTCCTAATGAGCTATGAGTATTTTAAACGAAGACCGGCAAAAGTTGACGATGGTAAGTTCCGTTTTGATAATGATCCTTTCTATAATCCTGACCTGGATTACTGGAAATATAACGTGGAACAGGCTTCCCGTATTCAACCGATTTCTTTTAAAGAAAAACTTGAATCTATATATTTAAGTCAATTTCCTAAGCTATATGATTTTATACAATCACAGACCATGCTTCAATTACTTGATGTATACAGAACACTGGTAATAAATTCAGCTGAACCCTTTAATATCACGGTTCTTCCCTTTAATTCCCTTGATTTCTTTCTGAATCTCCACAATCTAAACGATATTCGGTGGATTAATAAATATCTTATCGATGTCAATGCCCGTCTTTCTCGTGGTGGTATTTATTCCGGGTGTTTTATCTCGAATTCCTACCGGTTTCCCTATTTTCTGGACCAATATCCCAAGAATGTTGCCCGCTTTTTATACTTCTTCTATTTTATCTGGAAACGGTTGATTCCAAAACTCCCCATTGTGGATAAGTTCTACTTCGGTCTAACCAAAGGCAGAAACCGGGCTCTTAGTCGCTCTGAAGTGTTTGGAAGACTTTATTTCTGCGGGTTTGAACTCTGTGATTATAAAGAAATGGATTATAAAATATATTTTGTAGCTAAAAAAGTAAAGATTCCTGCTAACGATCCCGACCGTTCTTACGGACCCCTGTTTAAAATGAAACGAGTAGGGAAAAATGGAAAGATCATTCAGGTTTATAAACTCCGTACCATGCATCCCTTTTCTGAATACCTTCAAAAGTATATGTACGAAAAATATAACTTGGAAAGGGGAGGTAAGATTAGAAACGATTTCAGAGTTACCTCCCTGGGTAAATTTTTCCGTGCCACATGGCTGGATGAACTCCCCCAATTTATCAATTTTTTCAAAGGTGAACTCAAACTTGTGGGCGTCCGCGCCCTAAGTGAACACTATTTCAGCCTCTATCCCAAAGAGATGCAGATATTCCGTAAAAAAGTCAAACCCGGTTTGATCCCGCCCTTTTACGTCGATCTTCCCGAAACCTTTGACGAAATCATCGAATCTGAACGCCGATACATCGAATCCTACTTCCAACACCCCATCCGCACTGATATCCGCTACTTTTTTAAAGCGTTGTGGAATATTGTGGTGAAGAGAGCGAGGTCTGCGTGACGAAGGTCGAGAAAGTGACGCGTGACGAGGATTGATTGAATGATTGGGTGATTGAGTGATTGGATGGATGAGACGATTATAAATAGAAATAAGAATATAAATCGGGGCTTTCGGAAGCTGGATGTGTGGAAAGAGGCTGTTGAATTGTATGTTTTTGTAAGGTATAAAATCAGGCCTATAAAAGACATTCCTTATAAGATTAAAGCTCAGGTTGAAGATTCAATTTTTTCCTGTCATTCAAATATTGCAGAAGGGTATAGCAGAAGAAGTCTGAAAGAAAACATCCAGTTCAATAATATCGCTTTAGCATCATTAGGAGAAAATTATTCTCAAATCTTTGCTTTAACTGAAAGTACAGATATTGATAAAAGTTGGTTTCAGGTATATGATACAAAACACTATTCCCTGGAGAATAAATTAATAAACTTTAATAAATCTCAAATACAACAGCTCAAAGCAAAATCAGACTGGAAAAACGACTACGAGATCCACGAATTGATAAGTCAATATGGGATTGAATGATGAAAGAATACCTGGGACACGAATTAAACCACCCAACCAAACCAATCAATCAATCATCCAATCAACCAATCATCCAATCTTTATTGTAATGAAAAATTTTTTAACTATACTCCTAATTTTCGTCTTATCAACCAAAACGATCGCTTCCGATCGTTTTGTGTTTATTGAAAGAGACATATATTCTTATATCGAATATAATATGCTAAAGAGCGATAGTATTCCTGTCTTTATCCTCAACCAGCCTTTCTCATTTAATGAGCTGGATGATTCATTGATTCCTCAGTCTTTTATCCAATCCCGATATGCAAAGCAGTCCGACAGGGAGGAGGGGACGTTTGCGTTGAGGACGAGTTTTAATGGTCAGGGGTTTGTTTCGGATGACCCGGAATTCTATCCCGGGTTTGACGGAGACGGGTATTTTAAAATGGGTCCTTTTCTGGGTGTGAACCGCCTGTATGAATCCAAACTCCTCCAAAATGACCCAGATTATCACGGTGATAAAAGTGGTTGGGCGACGGCCTATTTTATAGAATCCTATGGAAAAATTCAACTGAGTCAATCATTTCATCTCTTTGCCGGTCGCATGCCCCGGAATTTCGGGATACCCAATGAATACAGCCTTTTTCTTTCTAATAATCCCTATCCCTATGATCATTTTGGATTTTCCGGAAAAGGCTCCCGAATCAAGTATTCCTTTTTTGTTTCTCGATTAAATAATATGATAGGGAAGGATACACAAGGTAGCGTTATTCCTATCGGTGAAACTGCCCTCACTCAGCGTTATATGTCTTTTCAGAGCCTGGATATGCGATTCGGTCCCCGCTTTCACCTTAGTGTTCGGGAAGCCTCCCTCTATGGTGGTCCAAACCAGACCTTCGAAGGGGCATACCTGAATCCCATGAACTTTTTCTACCTCTCTCAGCGTAACCAGCAAGTCCAGATGAACGGGAGCTGGCAGGTGAATCTGTTTTATTACCTGAAACCCGGGATTGGTCTCTATATTGATTTTTATATTGATGATCTGATTGTGAATAATACTCCAGGCATTGTGGAGCGGGATATTCATGATGACCGGCTGGGTTTGATGATAAAAATATCCGTAGCGGATCTGTTTCCCCATTCCCTCACATCCCTACGCTATGTCCGCGTGTGGAATGAAACATATGTCACCTTCCGTAATTTCGAAACATGGTCGTACTTCCGCAAGGGACTTGGATATCCTTATCGTTCATATGAAAGCATTAAACTCCAAACAGATTATTTCAAATTTAATGCTTCAATCTTATCCCTGTCCCTTGATCTATGGCATCAGGGGGATCGTGAGTTATTAGAGGATTATCACGACTACACAAAAGTACTCTTTCCAGCCTCACCCGTTACCCGAGGACTGGATATTAACTTCCATTTAGCCCATATCTGGAAAGCCTTCGAATTCCGAACCGATTACTCTTTCACCACCTGGAAGAATAGAGACCTTGATACTCAGGATAATGAACATACTTTGAAAATTGTAGTTAATTATAATTTGAATTTTGTCATTATTTGATAAAAAGATTGGCTGATTGACTCAAATGACGATTGACTGATTGACTGAATGGATAATTGACTGGATGCATGATTGACCGATTGACTGGTAGGATGATAGAATTAAAGAACTTAGATACAATTTCAACTGGGTCTGTCAGGTTAACTGTGTAAACTGGTTTCATTGAAATTATATTTCTTTAATTGGGGTTCAAAGTAAATTAAGAGTTGGGAGAAGATTTCACCCCAGTCCCGGGCTTTTTGCCGGCCCCACTTTTTTTCTATATTCTGAACAACAAGATATCCCAGTTTGAAAGCAGCAGGTTCTCCGGGAAGCGCCCCTTTTGTTTTAAATATTTTACGGACCTGCCGGTTAAAACTTTCAATGGGATTGGTTGTATAAATGATCTTTCTCAGGGGTTGTGAGTATGTGAAGAAAGTACTCAGTTCCCCCCAATTTGCTTTCCAGGATTTTCCGATATGAGGATATTTCTTATCCCAGATCTGGCAAAACTGCTCCAGTTTATCTTCTGCTTCGCCCAGGGTTGCGGCCGTATAAATCAGGCGAAGGTCTTTGATCACAGTCCGTTGATCTTTCCACGAAATGTGTTTCATACTGTTCCGGACCTGATGAACAATACATTTTTGAATTTCTGCATTCGGATAAACGGCTTCAATCGCTTCAGATAAACCTTTCAGGTTATCGACAGACATCAACAACACGGTCTCAAGCCCTCTGTTCTTTAGCTCTGTGAGAACCTTTAACCAGTAGCTTGCAGATTCCGTTGCATCCATGTACAGCCCCAGACAACTCTTAAAACCGTCCATATCATACCCGATGATATAATACATCGTCTGCTTTTGTATGCGACCTTCTTTCAAAACAGAGATAACCATGCCATCCAGAAAAAGAATCGCATACAAGGGCTCTAAGGGCCGGTTCTGCCACTGTTTGGCCTCATCATAGATCTTATCTGTGATCGCACTGA
>Ga0209164_1000738_pt1 | contig 59466 bp, 56 predicted proteins | sample MTBNYHSulfiMetaG_FD_187458 | JGI IMG/M metagenome (GOLD analysis project Ga0209164, IMG submission 187458) | Enrichment culture microbial communities from rom New York Harbor, USA that are MTBE-degrading - MTBE-NYH (New York Harbor Sulfidogenic)... | ecosystem: Environmental > Aquatic > Marine >... | reverse complement strand
ACCGATCGCGTAGGTCATGAGGGGCGTGCCGAGGTTTCCACCCACGAAGGCCTTCAGCCCGGCGCCGTGAAGAAGCTCGCCCAGGCACTCGGTGACCGTGGATTTCCCGTTGGTCCCCGTGATGGCGATGACAGGGGTGCGGAAGATGTGGACGGCAAGCTCCATCTCGCCGATGACCGGGATCCCTTTTTCCCGGGCGCCCACGCACAAGGGCATTCCGAGGGGTACGCCGGGGCTGAGGACGATCAGATCAGCCTGAAAAAAGGTCTCCTTCTGATGACCGCCGATCTCGATCGTTATTCCGGCGGACTGCAGTTCGGTGACGAGCTTCGGGTCGAAGGCCTCCAGCCGCCGGATTTCGCTGATGGTGACCTGCGCGCCGGCCTGCATGAGCCAGCGGGCGGATGCAATCCCGGAAACGCCCAGACCTGCGACAACGGCCTTTCGGCCACGGACATCCGGCGGGTGTGCGAGTTCCATCCGGAAGGGGAGGGCTGATCGGTCTGCGCTCGGGGTGCGGCGGTCCTGCATGGTGGTTTCGGTCTCCGTTTCTTTTTTCAGCGTCTCTGAAGCATGCCTGTGGCAGTGCTCGTTCATCCTCTATCGGCATGGCGTGTTTTTCTTCTAGTGCCGATTAATTATCTGAGCTTCAACGTGCTGATCGACATCAGTGCCAGTATGATCGAGATAATCCAGAACCGGACGATGACCTTGGGTTCGGGCCATCCTTTCAGTTCAAAATGGTGATGAATCGGCGCCATTCGAAAGATGCGGTGGCCGCCGGTCAGTTTGAAATATCCCACCTGAAAGATCACCGAAAGCGCTTCGAAGACAAACAGGCCGCCCACCAGGACCAGCACGATTTCTTGCTTGGTTACCAGTGCGGCCGCTCCCAGCCCGGCACCGAGTGAGAGAGAACCAACGTCGCCCATGAATATTTCGGCGGGATAGGCGTTGAACCACAGAAAGCCCAGCCCTGCGCCCACGGCTGCCCCGCAGATCACCGAAATCTCGCCGGCCGCACCGACGTATGGGATTTGCAGGTAGGCGGCGATTTTGAAATGCCCGGCCAGGTAGGCGAACACGACATAAGCCGTGAAAGCGATGGCGGTCGGCCCGATGGCCAGACCGTCGAGGCCGTCTGTCAGGTTGACGGCGTTCGACGCCCCGACGATGACGAAGACTGCGAAGGGGATATAGAACAGCCCCAGGTCAGGGGTGATGTTTTTCAGAAACGGGATGCTCAGCCGGGTGTCGAGCCCGGGGTAGACGTAGAGCACGATCGCTGTGATGAGGGCTGCGCATACCTGCAGGGAGAATTTCCCCGACGGGCTGAGCCCCCGGTTGTTCTTGCGCACCGTCTTCAGATAATCGTCTGCAAAGCCGATGGCCCCGAACGATACCAGGACGAAGACCACGACCCACACGAGGAGATTGGCTGGATCCGACCAGGCGAGAGAGGAGGCCAGAATGGCGGGGATGATCAGGCACCCGCCCATGGTGGGGGTCCCGGCCTTGGGTTTGTGGCTCGCCGGCCCCTCTTCGCGAATGTACTGTCCGATCTGCAAGGCTCGCAGGCGACTGATCACCCACGGACCGAAGAGGAAGGAGATGCACAGGGCCGTGAGGGTGGCGAGAATCGTCCGGAACGTGATGTAGCGAAACACGTTCAACCAGGTGACGTCCGCCTGAAAGAGCATGATGAGTTTGTAAATCATGGCCTTGCCGCTTTCCTCAGAAGGTCGAATGACTCCATCAAAGGGCAGCCGCCAGCCGGCCGGAGGTGTCCGCCGCGGCATGAACGGCTGTCAATAGGTGGTCGAGCTGAAATGGTTTTTCGAAATGCATCATGACGTCGGGCAGATCCTCACGTCCTTCATCGAACTCTGCCCACGTCGCGGACATGACGATGATCCTCTCCCGCCGGTTGGCCTGTTTCATCCGCTTCAGCATCTCGATGCCATCCAGGATGGGCATCCGGATATCGGTGATGACCAGATCGAATTCCTGGGACCCCATCTGTTCGAGGGACTCCATGCCGTTTTCCGCTACGCAGACGTCGAAACCCTGGGAGCGCAGGACCTCGGACAGGAGGATGCGCATGTTCGGTTCGTCGTCGACCACGAGTATTTTCATGCCCTTTCTTATCATGCCTGTTCTCCTTCGCCGAAGGTTTCGTGCAGCCCCCTGCTGACGAGATCGAGTCCCATCCTGCGGGAGCCCTTCAGGAAGACCAGGTCGCCCTGCCTCAGCAGCGGGACGATTGTCTCCAGCATGGCCGCGGCGTCGGCGACCACGCGGATGTGGTCCGGCGGCATCCCGGCTTCGATCGCGCCCGCCTGCATATCGGAGGCATGGCGCCCAGCCGCCAGGAACCACTCCGCCCCGGTTTCCGTGACGCGCCGTCCTGCCTCGCGATGCGCGTGGAGCGCCGCGTCCCCCAGTTCGAGCATGTCGCCCAGGCCGATGACGATGCGCCTTCCTCCGGCCGCCAGCCCCTCGAGGGAGGCAAGCGTCGTGTCGAGGGCGAGCGGGTTTGCGTTGTAGGTGTCATCCACCAGCAGGATGTTGCTTCCAAGGAAGAGGATCTCGAAGCGTCCGTGCATGCCCTTGAAGAGGCGCAATCCTTCGGCGATCTGATCCGGGTGGATGGTCAGGCAAAGGGCCGCCGCGGCCGCGCCGAGCGCGTTCCAGACATTCTGCAGCCCTGGGACGGAGACGGTCATCGGGTAAGTGCGTCCCCCGTAAGCGAGATCGAAGGCGAATCCCTCGTGGCCGCGGGCCTCGATCCGTTCGGCGTGGACCGTGTTGCCCGGGGTGAAGCCGAAAGTGACCACGGGCCGGTTGCATCCGGCGACCGCTTCCATCAACGGCTGGTTGTCGCCGTTGACGACCACGGAGGCCGTGCTCCTGATCCGCTCGATCATCTCCACTTTTGCGGCGGCAACACCCGCCAGACCCCCGAGTCCTTCGGTGTGCACCGGTCCGACGTTCGTGATCACCCCGACATCGGGGTCGGCGATCTCAGTCAGGGCGGCGATTTCGCCCTTGCGGTTCATGCCCATCTCCAGGACGGCGCAATGGTGCTCGGTCTCGAGCCTGAAAAGGGTCAAAGGGAGGCCGATCAAATTGTTGAGATTCCCCTCGTTCCAGAGGGTTTTTTCTCCAAGGTTCAAGATGGTGGCAATCATCTCCTTCGTGGTCGTTTTTCCGGCGCTGCCCGTCACCGCGACGACCTTGATGGGGACCTGATGCCGCCACCAGGCAGCAAGATTGCCGAGGGAGCGGATGGGGTCCTCGACGGCCAGGACGACGATTTCCTCGCGTGTGAGCGGCGGCAGAGTACGCCCCGACTGGACGAGGAGACCGGAAGCCCCTTTTGCGACGGCCTGCTCGAGGAAGTCATGGGCGTCGAAACGTTCTCCCTTCAAGGCCCAGAACAGTCTTCCTTGGCATGTTTGACGAGAATCCGTTGCGATCCCCTGAAAACGGACATCCGGATCACCCTGGATCCATCGGGCCTTCAAGGTTTCCGCGATGCGGCCTGCGGTCGTCTCGTGCCAGATCAGCGCCACTTAAGCCTCCTGCAGGGCGGCTTCTGCCGCCACCTCACGGTCATCGAAAGGAAGGGTCTGGTTCCCGATAATCTGATAATCCTCGTGCCCCTTCCCGGCGATCAGCACTACATCCCCGGGGCGGGCCATACAGACGGCCCGGGCGATGGCCTTCCTGCGGTCGACCACCACCAGGTACCCCTTGAGAGACGCGTTTTTCGCTTCACCGCCCGGCGCTTCCGGTATCCGTTCGCAGCCTGTGGATAAAACGCCTGCTTCGATTTCAGTGATGATCTCATCCGGCTTCTCGCTCCGCGGGTTGTCGGAGGTGATGACCACCACATCGGATAGGGCGGCGGTCACCCGGCCCATTTCCGGGCGCTTGCCGGCGTCCCGATCCCCGCCGCAGCCGAAGACGGTGATAAGCCGCCCCGATGTCAGGGGGCGCAGCGCATCGAGGACCTTTTCCAGGGCATCCGGGGTGTGGGCATAGTCCACGAGGATCGTTACGCTGCGTATGTTCGCAACCGGCTCGAGGCGCCCGGGGACGCCGTGGAGCGTTTCGATCCCTGCCGCGATCACCTCGGGCGGGAATTCCAGCGCGAGGCCCGCCCCGACCGCGGCCATGATGTTGTGCAGATTGAAGGTTCCCACCAGGGCGGACCGGACGGCGATGTCCCCTGCCGGCGTGTGGCAGACGGCGGTCAGCCCGCCGCGGTGAAACCGGACCCGGCTGGCGCTGATATCGCAGCCCGGTTCGAGGCCGTAGGTGAGGACGGCCGCGGACGTCAGGGCTTTAAGTCTTCGCCCCGCGGGATCGTCCATATTGATGACAGCGGTCGGTGTCACCCCGTCCTGGAGGCTGCATTGGCCGAGGTCGCTGAAAAGGCGGCTCTTGGCCTCGAAATAATCCTCCATCGTCGCATGGTAATCGAGGTGGTCCCTCGACAAATTGGTGAAGACCGCGACCGCGAAAGGACATCCCTCAACGCGGTGCTGCGTCAACGCGTGCGACGAAACTTCCATGACCACATGGGTGACGCCCGCATCGGCCATGGTCCGCAACCCCCTCATGATCTCAAGGGATTCCGGAGTCGTCATCGGGACCTTCCACTCCTTGCCCGGGCAGCGGTGGTTGATGGTGCCCATGACTCCAGGGGTGCTACCGGCGGCCTGGATGATCGACTCGATCAGGTAGCTGGTCGTGGTCTTGCCGTTGGTTCCGGTGATGCCGATCAGTTTGAGTTCGCGGTAGGGCGCACCATAGAAACGCGCGGACAAGGTGGCGAGGGCGCTCCGCGAATCAGCGACGGTGATGAAAGGGACATCGACGGGCGGCGCCGGAGGTGCTTCGCCGACGACCGCGGCGGCTCCCCGGGTGATGGCGTCTCGAATGAACAGGTGCCCGTCGGCCTTGAGACCCCGCATCGCGACGAAGAGGTATCCTGGCTGGACGGCCCGGGAGTCGTAGGCCAGCCCTGTGATCCGGATGCCGGAGAGGCTCACGGCCGGTCCCGATTCTGCAAGCCCTGCCAGAAGCGCAGAAAGAAGGGTCCCTGAGGGACGGGCCAGCCGGGGCTCATCGGATTTTGGGTTGTTCATATCGATCTTCTTCTCGGATGCGGTGTCCGCCCTTGAGCGGATGATGGATTTGTGCCTTTTCCCATGAAGGGCGCCTTTCCTACCCGGCGGGGGGTTCGAAGAAGACGGTTACCCTGCGGGTCTGATCGGCCTCGGTTCCAGCCGGCGGGTCCTGCCGGACAGCGAGGCCGGTTCCCTCGAGCGACGCCTCCAGGCCGAGAGAACGACTCTCGATCAGCACCTCCCGCATCGTAAGGCCTCCGAAATCGGGAATCCCGGTCTCCGGCAGCATGGCCGCAGGCTGTTCGATATCCATCGTTGCGGCCGTCGCTGCTTCATGAACGATCTCGATTTCCTTTTCCGCCCAACGGATCTGCGGGGGGACACGCAGCAGGTTCAGCGCCGCGTGGGCTATGTCCCGGAAGACCGGGGCCGCCACCACCCCGCCGTAGATGCTCTTTCTCGGTTCGTCGAGTACCACGGCCATCACGAGGCGCGGGTTGTCGGAAGGGACGAAGCCGACGAAACTCGCTACATACTTTCCTCTTGCGTACCCTTTCCCATTCGGATCGACTTTTTGGGCGGTGCCTGTCTTTCCCCCGACGTGAAAACCCGGGATGGCCGCCTTGGTGGCCGTCCCTCCTTCCTGCGTGACGCCCTCCAGAATGGAGACCATCGTCCGGGCCGTCCGCTCCGAGATCGCTCGCCGCACGGGCTGAGGCGAGGCGGTGAAGACCGGGGTTCCCATCGGGTCTTCGACAGCTTGGACGATGTAAGGGCGCATCAGTTTTCCCCCGTTCGCTATGGAGGCCATGGCCATGGCCAGTTGGAGGGTGGTCAGGGTGAGCCCCTGTCCGAAATAGGCCGTGGCCTGGTCGATCGGTCTGGCTCTATCCGGTGGGCGAAGGAAGCCACTTCGTTCACCGGCAAGCTCGATGCCGGTCGTCTTCTCGAATCCGAACGCTTGCAGATAGCGGTGATACGTCTCGTATCCGAGCCGTTGCCCGATCTTCGCCGCCCCGATATTGCTCGACTGCACCACGACCTCGGCGGCCGTCAGGATGTCGTGTTCATGGGTGTCGTGGATCACCCGCCTTCCAATGGTATAGCTGCCCTCTTCGCAATCGATGGTCGTGTAGGGCGTTACGATCCCCTCTTCCAAGGCGGCCGCCAGGAGAAAGGTCTTCGCCGTCGACCCCGGTTCGAACCAGTCCGTGATCGTACGATTGCGCCAGTCTTCCGGCCGGTGGGAGCTGAAGGTATTCGGGTTGAATTCAGGGTACACGGCCATGGCCAGGATTGCCCCCGTCTCGGGGTCCACGCAGACGATATTTCCGGAGACGGCACGGGAGTCGATCACGGCCTCCTTGAGGGTCTGTTGGGCCTTGTACTGAATGTCTTTGTCGATCGTCAGGATGAGGTCGTGGGGTTTCTGTTCGGTTGTCAGAACGCGGTCGATGGCGAACGGGCGCTTCAGGGCGTCCCGCATCTGAACGAGCTGCCGCTCCGGACCGCGCAGCAAATGATCATAGGTCTTTTCAATACCCTCCAGCCCTTGAAAGTCGGTCCCGACAAAACCGACCACATGCCCGGCAACCTCGTTGCAAGGATAGAAGCGGCTTGCCTCTGCGGTCGTCCCGACGCCCTGGATCTGCAACTGGCTGACCTTCGCCGCAATGTGCGGGGGGATGCGCCTCTGCAGCCAGACAAAACTCCGGTCCTTCTCGATCCGGGTCAGGATCTCTTGGCGATCGACTCCCAGGGCGCGGGCCAGTTCGACCGCGGCTTTCTCTTTATCCTGAATCTGCCTGGGGTGGGCGAAAACAGACCCCAGCTCAAGGCTCAGGGCCAGTTCATGCCGCTGGCGGTCATAGATCGTTCCACGCTTTGGAGGCAGTTTGACAATGACGGTATAACCCCCCCGCGCAATTTCCGAAAGATGTTCCCCTTGAAGGATCTGCAGATAAAAGGCCCGGCCAAGGATGGTGCAGAGCCCCAGCAGGAACAGAATGCTGATGAGATGAACCTTCAAACGGGTTCTCTTCTTTTCGTTCAGCTTCATGGAATCACGACGATCTGCTCTGGAGACGGCTCCTTGAGCCCCAGTTTCTCGGTCGCCTGAGCCTGGAGGTTTCGGGGAGATTTCAGGAACGCAAGTTCCGCTCTCAATTTTCGGTTGATCTCCCGGAGCTGGATCTCCTTACGTTTGAGCTGGCTCAATTCATAGCCGATTTGCGTATTCTGAAAGTTCGACCACACATAGCCTATGCCGCTCAGCATGAAGACGGCGAGCAGCAGGATGATCCATAGGACCTGCCTGCGAGTCAAAATCCACCTGCGCTTTCGCGCAGAGGCGTTTTTCATGCGCATGCCCGTCTTGGCGTTGCGCTCGGTCAACATTCGATGGACCTGCTCAGACCTGTTCATGACACGATCCTTTCAGCCACACGCAATACGGCACTTCGCGCCCGCGGATTCCTGTCGATCTCGGCTTCCGTGGGCCGCATGGGCTTCTTGAACAAACGCCTGAAAAGAGGGGTGCGCCCGCAGACGCAGACGGGGAGGCCGGGAGGGCAGGTGCATCCCTGTTCCCATACGGCCATGGCCTGTTTCACCCTCCGGTCTTCGAGGGAGTGATAAGCCAGAACGACCAGTCTGCCTCCGCCTGCCAAAAGCCATGGGACCTCTTGCAGAAACCGCTCGAGTTGTTCCATTTCCTGGTTGACGGCTATTCTGAGGGCCTGAAAGGTTCGAGTAGCTGGATGCCTGTTCGTATGACCATGAGATGGTGGAACGATCGACCGCACCATCTCCGCCAGTTGGTGGGAGCTGAGGATTGGCTTTTTCTTCCGGGTTCTTACGATGGCCTTTGCGATCGACCTAGCCCTTTTCTCTTCACCGTATTGTCGGAGAATGTCTTCAATATCCCTCGAGGAATAGGTGTTGACGATATCGCTCGCTTTCAGAGAACCGAGGGGATCCATGCGCATGTCCAGGGTTTCGTCTCTCTGGAAGCTGAATCCTCTTCCGGAATGCTCCAATTGGTAGGAGGACATTCCCAAATCTAAAAGAATCCCATCGACGGCCGCAATGCCGGCCTCGCGGAGGACCCTGTCGAGTTCCGCAAAACCGGCCTTGATCAACAGGACCTGTTTGTCCAGGGGGGCCAGCCGCCCTTCCGAGATCCGGAGCGCCTCAGGATCCCGATCGAGGCAGATCAGCCGTCCGCCGGGATCCAGACGTTCGAGAATCGCCTCGCTGTGCCCTGCATTGCCGACCGTACCGTCGACATAGATCCCCACCGGGTCGTGGACCAGAAATCGGACGACCTCGTCCAGGAGGACGGGTTCATGAGGGTATCGCACGCCGGATTCCTCAAATCCCAAGATCTGCGAGGGCTTGACTGACCTTGGGGAATACCGCCTTGGCGCGCTGGAATTCTTCCTCCCACTTCCGGCGGTCCCAAATCTCGAATCGTTTGAGGCCTCCGACGAGTACGACCTCTTTGTCGAGGGTCGCGGTTTTTCTCAGGTGCTGCGACAGGGTGACCCGGCCGTTCTTGACAGTGCACACCTCGGCGCCCGAAATGAAATACCGGATGTAAGAGATGGCGGCCTGATCGAATTGGGGCAGGCTGGCGGCCTTTTCTTCGATGACGTTCCAGTCATCCCGCGTGAAGGCCCACAAACAGCCGTCCTGATTGGTGATGACAAGGGTGTCCTCGTTCTTCTGATCGAGCACCTCTTTGAAGCGGGCGGGGATGGCCAACCGCCCTTTCTCGTCCAGATTGTGCTCGGACCTGCCCCTGAACATCTAAACCCCTTTGTGACACTATATTGCACCAATCGCCCACTTTGTGCCACGATGGAACGAAACTCGCCGTTTGTCAAGCAAAAAGGTTCGATCAGAAAAGGGAAATATCGCTGAGATTACGGATAAAAAACATAGAGTAGCGAGAGGAGATAAACGATCAGGAAAAAGACATTCAGGAACAATCCGGCATAGGCATAATCACGGTCCCCCCGTTCTTCGATGAGCGGGATCGATTTGAGGGAAGCAGCAAGCCCCCCAAGCAGAACCATCGGGGTCGGTATGATATAACCCATTGAAAACGCGATAGATGTTTGTCGGCCATCCGAAAAGAGGACCCATACACACACCATCATGCAGGCGAGAAAAGGAAGCAGGAAGCCCGCGATGGCAAGATGATTGGTCTGAAAGGGTCTTTGATCAGGCATCGGCCGTTCTGACCCGAGATCGGGGATCGAAGTCCTGCCGGAGATGTCGTCCCCCTCCTTCGGATTGGAAACCGGGTTCCGGGCAAAAAATCATCTCCGGATAAAACACGCCTCACGAAAGTCTTCGCGCAATGCGATTGTCGATGAAATGGATCCCCCGGCGAAAGAGGTCGAGCCGTCTGAGAAAGACATCTTCGCTCAGGCCCTCCGCCAGGAAGTGGTCTGCCAGAAGGACCTGCTCCTCTTGCAGACGCAGCAGTTTCCCGGCCATCAGGTTCCGGTTCAGTTCGTTGATTTCTTCGTCTTCCAGAAAGCCGGCCCCGACAGGCCCGAGAATATAAGCCTGGAGAGTGATGCAGACGCACGATCTCGATGGGAGCATGACACGGTAACAGAAGACCGCAACGGCGGAAAAGCCGAGCTGTACGACGAGATGATCGGACTGTTCTTCGAAAGGGATTTTCTTGTCCCGCAACCAGCGGGCCACCTGGATCTGCATCCCGAGGGAGTGGGGTTCCCGGGGGAGCAGGTTCTGAAAGGGGGATTGCTGCCCTTCGGCAAGTATCATTTGTGTAAGGCCTCAACTTTTCCGGAAAAGTCCTTATCGAAAGGACGTTTCATCCAAAGCGGCAACGCCTCCGCGCGGCGTGAGTAAGGAGGTCGGAGGGACAGTCCGCACAGGGCGGTCCCGTCGTCTACGAGGCAAAAAAACGCGACGGAGCGAGAAAGAGAATGTATCCTGCAATGGCATCTAGCAGAGGTCAGGCCTCGTGGCAAGCAATTTTTCCGGCGCTGGGTTTCGGCGGCGAAGCTCTTTTTTGATTTCTATTGTCAATGAGAGGATTTTGAGATTTAATATGAAAAAATGTATTGAAAATCAAGATCAAAGACCGATTTGCACCCATTGAGGAATGTAATTTCGGTGAGGTAACGGGGATGGCTGGATGCGTTCGCCGGATAGAATCGGCTCGATCCGGCACGATCTCCCTTTCGTGGAAAGAAGGGCAAGATTGGTCGAGACTGCAGTCAACAAAGGTGCCCCTTTTCTGGGGCGGCACGTCGTGGTGGGCGTAACGGGTGGCATCGCGGCCTATAAGGCGGCCGAACTGGTGCGTCTGCTGGTTCGAGAGGCGGCCGAGGTGCGTGTAGCCATGACTGAAAATGCGACGCGCTTCGTGGCGCCGTTGACCTTCGAGGCCCTGTCCGGGCATCGGGTCATCCGGTCGATGTGGGAGGCGGACGGGACCGGGATCGACCATATCGCGTGGGGGCAGGAGACCGATTTGATCCTTGTCGCCCCTGCGACGGCCAACATCATCGGCAAGGCCGCCTGCGGGATCGCCGACGACTTTTTGAGTACGATGCTCCTCGCCGCTACGGCGAGGACCCTCCTCTGTCCTTCCATGAATACGCGCATGTTCGAGAATCCTGTTCTGCAGGAAAATCTGTCGCGGCTGCTGAAAAGGGGATTCTCCGCCCTGATGCCCGGGGTAGGGGCCCTCGCGTGCCGCACCGAGGGGCGCGGCAGGCTGCCGGAACCCGAGGATATCCTGGAGGAGGCCCGCCGGCTGCTGACGCCGCAGGACCTGGAGGGCAGAAAGATCCTCGTCACGGCGGGCGCCACCCGTGAACCGATCGACCCCGTCAGGTACGTGAGCAACCGCTCGAGCGGGAAGATGGGATACGCGCTGGCGCGTGCGGCCAGGCAGAGAGGCGCAACCGTGGTGCTCGTCAGCGGGTCCACCGCCCTGAAACCGCCGGTGGGGGTCGAAGTGGTGGGCATCGGAACGGCCCTGGACATGCGTCAGTCCGTATTCAGTCGGCTGGAAGGGTGCGATATGGTGATCAAAGCCGCCGCCGTTTCGGATTACCGGCCCAAGACCGCTGCGCCGCAAAAGGTCAAGAAGGGAGCTGAAGAGCTGAATCTGGACATGGTCAAAAACCCGGATATCTTGAAGGAACTCGGGATGTCCAAGGGGGATGACGGCCCGTTGCTGGTGGGCTTCGCCGCGGAGACCGAGGCCCTGCTGGAGCACGCTCGGGAAAAACTCCGCAGCAAGAACCTCGATATGATCGTGGCCAACGACGTCTCCGCCGCCGATGCCGGATTTCAGACGGACACCAACCGGGTGAAGATGCTTTTCCGCGACGGCCGGGTGGAGGAGAGCGGCCTTCTTTCCAAGGACGCCGTGGCTCATCTGGTCCTGGACCGGGCGATGGAGATCTTGACCCGGCGGCCAGGAGAGGCCCGACGGGATTAGACAGGCGGGGGCGGGGATGGTGGTTCACGGGATGGGTGGTCTGAAATGATGCAGCATGCCCCAAGCGGGGGCCTCATCGAGCGATTGAAGATGGTCCTCGATCATTATCGCGAACTGGGCTTCGATCCGCCGCCGGTCAGGAGCGGCCGGGCGGGTCGAGCACCTGCCCGTACGCCGGCGATCAAAGTGGAGAAAAAGGAAGTCCACAGGCTGTTTACCCTCGAGGATCTTCGGCAAGAGATCGGCGACTGCCGCCGGTGCAAGCTCCACCAGGGGCGAAAACACCTCGTTTTCGGGGAAGGCGCCCCCGATGCTTCCCTCGTTTTCGTGGGGGAGGGTCCGGGGCGTGACGAAGACCTGACAGGCCGGCCCTTCGTGGGTGCGGCAGGGGAACTCCTGACCCGGATCATCGCCGCTATGGGATTGACGCGGGAAGAGGTTTACATCTGCAACATCGTGAAATGCCGTCCGCCCCGCAATCGCGATCCCGAGAAGGACGAGGTGGAGGCCTGCCTCCCTTTTCTCAAGCGACAACTCAGGATCCTCCGGCCGAAGGTGATTTGCGTCCTTGGGCGGGTGGCGGGTTGCAGCCTACTTGGCGGCGCCTTCAAGATCAGCGTGGACAGGGGCCGCTGGTTCGATTTCGAAGGGATACCGCTCATGCCGACCTATCATCCTGCCTTTTTGCTGCGGAATCAGTCCGCCAAACGGCAGGTGTGGGAGGATGTCCAGAAGATCATGGGGCGTCTGGGCCTCGAGGTGAAACGCCATGATTGAGGCATGGACGCTGCTGGCATCGAGGCGGCTGGTCCGGCTCGCGCTCCTCCTGATGATGGTCTTCGGCCTGTGCATTCGGGCATCGGCGGAAGCCCCGCTGGTGTTCGTTATCGATCTGGAAGGGCCGATCAATCCCGGGACGGCGATGTACGTGGAACGCGGGATTGCAGCCGCCGCCGAGGCCGGGGCCGTCCTGGCCGTCGTTCGCATCGATACGCCCGGCGGGCTTGCGACCTCCATGCGTTCGATCATCAAGGCTATCGTCAATTCACGGGTTCCGGTGGCGACCTTTGTCGGTCCGGGCGGGGCCGGGGCGGCATCCGCCGGGGTCATGGTGACCGTCGCAGGGCACGTCGCCGCGATGGCACCCGGAACGAACATCGGGGCGGCCCATCCTGTGGGGGCCGGGGGCCAGGACATCGACGAGACCATGTCGGAAAAGGTGGTCAACGACATGGTGGCTTATGCCCGAGGCATTGCGGAGGGTAATGGCAGAAACGGCGAATGGGTGGAGAAGGCGGTTCGGGAAAGTGTGTCCATCACGGCTGAGGAGGCACTCGAGTTGAATGTGGTGGATCTGCTGGCCGACAACATTCCGCAGTTGCTCACCAATATCGACGGCCGGAAGGTCGGGATGCCGCAGGGCGAGGTGGTGCTCCGCACGGCCGGGTCCGTTCTGCAGCCGTTCGAGCCGGGGATCCGTGACCGGATTCTCAAGACCATCAGCGATCCGAACATCGCTTATCTCCTGATGATGATCGGCCTGGCCGGACTCTATTTCGAACTGGCCCATCCAGGCGCGATCTTCCCCGGGGTCATCGGCGGGATGAGCCTGATCCTGGCGTTTTTCGCCTTTCAGACCCTCCCGGTCAACTATGCGGGGCTCATGCTGATCGCCCTGGCGATCATCCTGTTCGTCATAGAGGTGAAGGTGACGAGCTACGGGCTGCTCTCCATCGGGGGGCTGATCTCTCTGACCCTCGGTTCGGTGATGCTTTTCGAAGACTTACGGGTGTCCCTGCGCTTTCTGATGCCGACGGTCTTGCTGGTGGGCGGGTTTTTCGTGGTGGTGGCCGGTTTGGCCTTCAGGGCTTACCGGCGCAAACCGATGGGCGGCGAAGAGGGGCTCGTCGGCGAAGTGGGGGTGGTCAAGCGGGCCATCGACCCGGAAGGGCTGGTGTTCGTCCACGGTGAATATTGGAACGCGCTGGCCCCAGAGCGCATCGAGGCCGGGGAGAAGGTGGAGGTCGAAAAGGTCGAAGGGTTGACCCTTCGGGTCAAGCGCTGCGCTTCCTGAACCCTTGGCGGGAGGATACGGATCATGTTTTACATTCTGTTTGTGGTGCTGGTCGTCCTTTTTCTGGTTTCGGCCATCAAGATCCTCAGGGAATACGAGCGCGGCGTGATCTTCCGACTCGGACGGGTGATCAAGACCAAAGGGCCCGGACTGATCATCCTGATCCCGGTGATCGATAAAATGGTCAAGGTGAGCCTGCGGCTCGTGACCATGGATGTGCCGGCGCAGGATGTGATCACCCGGGACAACGTGTCGGTCAAGGTCAACGCCGTGGTCTATTTTCGGGTGATGGAGCCCACCAAGGCGACGGTGGAGGTGGAAAACTACCTTTTCGCCACGTCCCAGCTGGCGCAGACCACCCTGCGAAGCGTCTGCGGCCAGGTGGAGCTGGACGAACTCCTTTCGGAGCGGGATAAGATCAATACGGAGTTGCAGACCATCTTGGACAAGCACACGGATCCCTGGGGGATCAAGGTGGCCACGGTGGAGCTGAAGCACATCGACCTGCCGCAGGAGATGCAGAGGGCGATGGCGCGTCAGGCCGAGGCCGAGCGGGAAAGGCGGGCGAAGGTCATCAACGCCGAAGGTGAGTACCAGGCCGCGAACAGGCTGGCGGAGGCCGCCGGCATCATTCAGCAGCACCCCGAGGCCCTTCAGCTCCGCTACCTGCAGACGATCCGGGAGATCTCGTCGGAGAGCAATTCCACGACGTTTTTCCCCTTGCCGATCGACTTGTTCAAGCCCTTCATAAAAAAAGATTAGAATTAAAACCGCATCGTTGTTATGATGCATGATCAGCATTTCGATAAGGAGCAGAAAGAAAGACTATGGACGAAGAGATCAAACAGGACACTCCACAGGCAGAAATGAAGCTCCCCGATAAACCGCTCGACAAGATGACCGCCCCCGAACTCCGGGACCTGGCCATGGAGATCCCCGGTGTCACCGGGGTGCACGCCATGAAGAAGGAAGAACTCCTGGCCATCATCAAGGAGTATCATGGCATCCAGGAAGAGGAGGCGCCGAAGCGCAAGAAAGGGGTCAAAACAGCCCTGCCGAGCCCCACCGAGCTGAAGGCGAAGATCGCCGGGCTCCGTACCGCCAAGGAAACGGCGCGGGAGGCCAGGGACCGGAAGACGGTGGATATCGTGCGGCGGCGGATCAACCGGCTCAAGAAGATGACGCGCAAGGCCGTGCAAGGCTGACCCTAAAGAGATGAATGGCAGGCGACTCGATCAGAGGATGCCTGCCTTTTCTTTTTGGGGAGGCTGGATCTGATCCGTGGTCGGGTGTTGTGACGGCATGGGTTCAGAGGATCGACAGATAGGGAGGCGAAGGGCTGCGGCGGTCGTTCCGGCCGCAGGCGCCGGCGTCCGCATGGGGGCGGCGCGTCCGAAGCAGTATCTGGAGCTGGGCAGTCGACCGATCGTGGCCGAGACACTCGACGTGTTCGAGCGGTACCCACTGGTGGATGCGGTCGTGCTCGTCGTTCCGCCCGATGACGTCGTCTCATGCCGCAAGGAGATCGTTGAGCGGTTCGGATTCCGGAAGGTGGTGCGCATCGCCCCCGGCGGTGCGACGCGGCAGGAGTCGGTGCGGCTCGGGTTGGAAGCCGTGGTCGTGGAGCCTGAAATCGTTCTGATCCATGACGGCGTGCGGCCTTTCCTGGACCACGGGCTGCTGGACCGCCTCTTCGATGCGCTTGCACACCACCGGGCGGTGGTGCCCGGGCTTTCGCCGGACGAGACCGTAAAGCAAGTCGATGCGTCCGGGACGGTCCAGGGGACGCTCGACCGCTCGAAGCTGCGCCTGATCCAGACTCCGCAGCTTTTCCGCTGGGGGGACATCCGCCTGGCGCATGAGTGGGCGCGCGCCGCCGGGTGGACGGACATCACCGACGACGCCATGCTGCTCGAGCGCATGGGGATCGCCGTGACCGTTGTCGAAGGCGCGCGTGAGAATATCAAGATTACCTCTCCCTTCGATCTCGAGCGGGCAAGATTCCTTTACGGCAAGGGGCGCTCCGGGGGTCGGCCTGCTTAGGCTTCTTCAGGGCGGGATGGTCCCAAGGGCCCTGGCGTTTCGCCGGACCGAACCGGGCCTTTTCCTTGCTGGTGCACCGCCCTTGCCCGGTCCTCAGCCCTCTTGAAGATTTCAACCCGATCGTTCGGCGGATGAAGGCCGTCTCCGGGAAGTAGCGGAGCGTAAATCGTATCCGGCCGTAGTGGATGACGTTGGGATGTACACAAATGTATTGAAAATCGGCACACGCGGCAGCCGTCTGGCGTTGGCCCAGTCCGAGTGGGTCAAGGGGCGCCTCGTGTCGCGCTACCCGGAAATCCGTGTCGAGCTGGTGAAGATCACTACCACGGGAGACCGGATCCTCGATTCGCCCCTCAGCCGGATCGGGGGCAAGGGTCTGTTCGTCAAGGAGATCGAAGACGCCCTGCTCGAAGAGAGAATCGACCTGGCCGTGCACAGCATGAAGGATGTCCCGGCCGAGCTCCCGCCCGAGCTTTTTCTGAGCGTTTTCCCGGTGCGGGAAGATCCGCGCGATGCACTGATCGCCGCCGGCTGCAGGGTGCTGAGGGATCTGCCCCGTGGGGCGCGGGTGGGGACGAGCAGCCTCCGCCGAGCTGCTCAGATCCTGAGTCTTCGGCCGGATGTCCGGATCGTGCCGCTGCGGGGCAACGTGGAGACGCGGCTGCGAAAGCGCGACGAAGGGGTGTGCGATGCCGTCGTGCTGGCTTCGGCGGGTTTGCGCCGGTTGAGCTTGGACAGGCCGTCGGATTGTCTGCTGGGCCCGGACGAGATGCTTTCGGCTGTCGGCCAGGGTGCGCTCGGTTTGGAAGTCCGCCGGTCGGATCAAGCGGTCATGGAATGTCTGGCCTTCTTGAACCATCCCGAGACCGAAACGGCCGTGAGGGCTGAGCGGGCCTTTCTGGAGCGTTTGGAGGGCGGCTGTCAGGTCCCGATCGCCGGCTGGGCGCGGGTGGAAGAATACGGTTTGACCATGGATGGGCTTGTGGCTGAACTGGACGGGAGCCGGCTTATCCGAGACAGGGTCGCCGGGCGCCCTGAACAGGCAGAGACCCTCGGCCTGGAATTGGCTGAGCGGCTGCTCGCAGCGGGGGCCGACCAGATCCTCGGGAGAATCTACGGTGAGGCCGGGGGGCGATAGGGCCTGCCGGACACGCTGAAAGGCTGATGGAGTGATGTCTGAAAAGGCCGAAGGGAAAGTGTATCTCGTAGGCGCGGGTCCGGGCGACCCGGGTTTGATGACGATCCGCGGCCGCGACTGCTTGGCGCGGGCGGATGTCGTCGTCTATGATTATCTCGCCAACCCCCTTTTTCTCACCTACGCCTCCCCCGGCGCCGAGCGGCTTTACGTCGGGAAGAAGGGCGGCTGCCACACGATGAGCCAGGGGGAGATCAACGACCTGATCATTGCCAAGGCGAAGGAGGGGATGACGGTCGTCCGTCTGAAGGGCGGCGATCCCTTTATCTTCGGAAGGGGCGGGGAAGAGGCCGAAGAACTCGTCAGTGCGGGCGTTCCCTTTGAAGTCGTTCCGGGGGTCACTTCGGCGATCGCCGTGCCGGCCTATGCCGGAATTCCTTTGACCCATCGTGACTATACCTCCACGGTCGCCTTCGTAACCGGACATGAGGATCCCACGAAGGAGGGATCGGATATCGCCTGGGACAAACTCGCCCTGGGCGCCGGCACGATCGTTTTTCTCATGGGCGTGGGCCATATCGACCTGATCGCCTCTCAGCTCACGGCGAATGGGCGGCCGCCCGAAACACCGGTCGCCGTGATTCGAAGGGGCACCCTTCCGGAGCAGAAGACCGTCGTGGGCACCCTTGCGGATATCGCCGGACAGGTCGAGGAACTCAAGCTGAAACCCCCGGCCATCATCGTGGTGGGGGGAGTGGTGAATCTACGCGGAACGCTCGAATGGTATGAAAAAAGGCCGCTCTTCGGGCGTAAGGTCGTCGTCACGCGCGCCAGGGAACAGGCCAGTGAATTTCTGGCGATCCTCCGTGAACTTGGAGCGGAGTGCATCGAATTCCCGACGATCGAGGTCGTGCCGCCCGAGGCATGGGAGCCGTTGGACGCTGCAATCCTTTCGCTCGATGTCTACGATTGGCTGCTCTTCACGTCGGTCAACGGGGTGCGGTTTTTCCTCGAGCGTCTGGCCGCTGCGGGAAAGGACGTCAGGGATCTGAAAGGTATCCGGATTGCCGCCATAGGACCTAAGACGGCCCGGACCTGGAAGGACTTCGGCATCGAGCCCGACCTGGTCCCGGATGAATACCGCGCCGAAGCGGTGATCGCCGCTTTCGGGTCCAGAGGGGTCTCGGGGCTGCGCATTCTGCTGCCACGGGCGGAGAAGGCGCGGGAGATCCTGCCTGAGGAACTCCGGAACATGGGCGCGCAGGTCGATCTGGTGCCTGCTTATCGCACCCACAGACCGACGGGTGCCGTCGATCAGGTGCGGGAACTGCTGGAGCGCGACGAGGTGGATCTGATCACATTCACCAGTTCGTCCACCGTGACCCATTTCCTCGAGATGTTCGACGGCGTCTACGGCGGAGAGCTTCCGCCATGGCTCGGCCGGGTGCGGACGGGGTGCATCGGTCCGATTACGGCCGGAACCGCTCGAAAGAAGGGATTCGGTGTCGACCTGATCCCTGAGCATTACACGATCGAATCGTTTGTCCAGACTATCGTGTCCTACTTTGGCGGGATGCCAAAACGTTGATCTGATAAACGGCGGTTGCGGCCTTTCGCCGGACAAACCAATGGGCCGGGCCGGCTGCTGGCTGCCTGGCATCGCTGCACAACCCAATGATCGATAAGGAGTCTTGCCGTTATGGAACAATTGCCGATCCGGATTTACACGCTCAGCACCTGCAGCCACTGTAAAGCGACCAAGCGGTTTCTGGGGGAGTGCGGTGTGCAGTACGACTTCACGGACGTCGATCTGCTCGAAGGGGAAGAGCGGGCCCAGATCCTCGAAGAGGTGCGCCGGTTCAACCCGAACTGCTCCTTTCCGACGATCATCATCGGAGACAAGGTGATCGTAGGGCACAAGGAGGATGAGATCAAGGCGGCGCTCGGTCTGTAGCTGCCTGGATGAAGGGCCGCCGGGCGGGCAAGCTGTTTTGGCGGTTCGCTCTTTGTTTCGGATCAGGTCTTTTCGCAGGACGCTCGGGTGGGCCTTCAAGATCCGTTTTCCAGTTTGTGGGGTGCACCGGACCGGTTGATATTTTCAGCCGGGCTTCACGGAGGCATCCCGGAAGCATGGCCGGTGGATTCCCTATGAAGGGATGCCGGTGGGGTTTGCGTGGTGGACGGCATACCGGTTCTCGTAAAAACCATTCTCGTTTTTTTCATGGTGCTGGGCCTGAGCAGAGCGCGGCTGAAGCTGAGCTACTGCCTCTTTGCGGGCGCCGTCGTCCTCGGGCTCTGGAACGGCATGGGGCCGATGCCTCTCGCGAAAAGCCTGGCCCTCAATCTCGTCCGGTTCGAGACGGTCAACCTGGTCCTGATCGTGGGTTTGATCCTGGTGATCAGCCGCCTCATGAAAGACAGCGGGCAAATGGAGCGCATCGTCGATCGGTTCGGTGTTCTGACGCGTGACCCGCGGACGGTGGGGGCGGTCATGCCGGCCCTGATCGGACTGCTGCCGATGCCCGGCGGCGCCCTCTTTTCAGCGCCGATGGTGGAGACCGCCTTCTGTGAGGCCTCGCTTTCCCGGGAGAAAAAGACGGTCGTCAACTACTGGTTCCGGCACATGTGGGAATACTGGTGGCCCCTTTATCCCGGGGTGGTACTGGCCGTGGGGCTTTTGCACGTGGAGGTCTGGCGGTTTATGGCCGTCATGTTTCCAATGACGCTCATCACGGCCCTGGCCGGGGTCTTCTTCATCCTTCGCCCCATGGGGATGAAGGCCCCTGAGGGAAAGACGAGCCGGGGCGGCAAGGCTCTTGGGGCGTTCCTCTGGGAGATCATGCCGATTATCGTGGTGGTGGCGGTGATCGCCGTCATGGCGCTGGTTACCCAGCTGCCGAAGCTCTGGGGCGTCGACTGGACGCTTCCCGGAGGGGTGGCGATCCTGCCCGGCCTGGTGGCGGCCCTGATCTGGGTGATCTGGCTGAACCGGATTCCACTGAAAGGAATCTGGTCCGCACTCACGGATAAGGACGTGGTGCCGATGATCCTGCTCGTGGCGGCCATCATGCTCTTCAAAGGGGTGATGACCGACAGCCAGGCGGTTGTCCACATCAGGGACGAACTGGTTTCCTACCGCTTTCCCCTGATCTGGGTCATCCTTCTGATGCCCTTTCTCTCGGGGCTGATCACCGGAATCGCGATCGGGTTCGTGGGGGCTTCTTTTCCGCTGATCATCCCGCTTTTCCCGACCGCTTCCCTCGTTGAATATCTTTCCTATGCCTGCCTGGCTTATTCGTTCGGTTATATGGGGATGATGCTCTCCCCGGTGCACCTGTGTTTCCTGGTGACCAAGGACTACTTCGGGGCCAGCCTGCTCCGGAGTTATCGACCGCTGGTCCTGCCCGTCGGCACCGTGCTGGTGTTTGCGTGGCTTTACTTCACGATACTGACGAAGTGGGTCGCCGGCTCTTAGCCTGTTTTGCTTCCGGAAAAGGTTTTCCTGCCACTTTAGGTGCTCATCTGCGCGTTTGTCTGTGCGGCGGGCCAAAGTCGTCCCCGCACAAACCCTTGCTTTCTTTGATAGGGGCAGACCAGGACTCGCCGCGACGCGGTGGTACTGAGCACGCGAAGCGCGTGAAGAAACCAGGACCCGCCCCGCCGTCATGCGGAAGGGTCATTCCCAATGGCCCGGCAGGCGCGGTCGTTCCCGAACCGCAGACCTGCCGGTTTCCGCTGGCTGTTCAGGCCCTTTACAGCGCGAATTCGTATCCCAGACCGAAGATGTACGTCGTGTCGCTGCGTTCTCTGTCCGGCGCCGGGGCGCTGTCGTAGGTGTAATCCACTTCGAAGTTGGCAAAGAAGCGATCCAGCAGCGGCAGGCGGAATCCTTGTTCGGAGCGGATATAATAGGCTCCGCCGTCTGCGTCGTAGATGTATCCTTCATGCCGATGGAAGAATTTGACCCGGTTTGGCAAGATATCCCAGTCGAAGCCGACGGCCCATCGGCCGGCCGCTCCGCTTTCGTCCTCGGCTTCATAAAAATCCTTATTGATATAAGACGGGCCTGCCTCGACGAACAGCGCCATTTTTTCGGTGTCGAAGATCTGGTAGCCGACGCCGGTGCCGAGGGTGGAGCGCAGCTTCAAATCCTGGAAACGGTCGTTTTCGAGAAGGGTGTTGGCGTAAAGATAGATCTTTTCGGTCATGAAATAGTCGTATTTCATGGTTCCCAACGCATTGCGCTTGTCCTCGACGCCGTCGGTTTCGCCGTAATTGTACTTGCCTGCAATGGTGAAACGCTGCCTGTCCGCGCGGGTCTCGAAACGGGCGGCGGCATTGGACTCCAGGGTGTCCGTATTTCCGGTCGAGCGGCTGGCGCCCAGGGTGATATCCCCGCGGGACTTGATTTTCGGAGATGGATTGATGGCTTTCAGGCTGGTGATGGCCATCGGTTGGGTGGTCGTCACCTGTTCCCCCTCAACCTCTACGGTTTCGTTCTCAGGGCACGTCAGTTTGCCGATCAGGACTTGGTCGTCCTGTAACAACACCGTTACCTTTTCTTCAGCAGTGAGACAGACGATCTCCTTTGCATCGATCTGGATTGTGCCTGCGTAGGAGGTTTCGAGTTGAAGCACGCCCTTTTCCATACTGATCAAGCGTCCGCTCAATTGATCTCCGTTCTTGAGGCGCACCTGATCGGCCGAGGCACCCTCGCAGGACAGTATCCAGAAACCGGCGGCAAGCAATACGATCCATTTTTTACTGGCTTCCAACATAGACGTTTTTCTCCTCCTTAGATGAGATCGTCCGGAAATGGCTTTCCGGTAGAACCGAGTTTCCCATCCGGAAATGAGGATTTTTCTCCACACGCTGCGCGTCCTCAGTCCCACCCCTGCGGGGCGGGTCCCGGTTTCTTCGCACCCTTCGGGAGTTCAGCCCCGCCGCTTCGCGGCTGGTCCTTGCTTGTCTAATATCAACAATATCAATCGGCTACGCCGATCTGCAGGTTGCCGCACAAGCGCGCGCAGACCGACGCGGGATCGGCCTAAAAGACCACTTCCGGAGGGATACGCGTTACGCTGTCAAGGGTGCATCTGCCGGCGAACGCGAGTTCAGCCATCATGCATAAGCCCGGTGCATCTGTAAAGTCTTAATGGCGGGCAAAGTCTGGAAGATCCCGTTGGGACCTCGGAAGGAACGGGTGAAAAACGGAACCGTGGTTTCTCTTTTCAGATCAAAAGGAACCATTTGTTCTTGGGTTGAGCTGACTAAAAGGAGAGAGAGGCTGTACGCATCCCGGCCGTGAAAAATTTCTGTTCCGGGTTTCCTTTTTCGTCCACTGGGCGGATGATTATCGGACAAGAGCTGAGGTCGACTCCTTGCCTTCGGACAAAAGTGAGAGGGGATGGACCCGAATGCAGGGGGCCTCGGCGGGTGGTTGCTGCTCGTCGGAGTGGATCATGTCTGAAACACGGGTATTATTCACCCAGATCTTCGTCATATTTCATGCGAAAATGCTTTTTCTTGTACTTATTGTTCTTTCGGGATTTTGCTTCAGATTCCTTGAACTTGTTTTTTCGGCAGGATGGGCAGCGCCTTGGAGGATCGAATCCCATGCTCAGAAAGTGCTTCTGCTCGTCCACGGAAAAAACAAAAGCATTGTTGCACTGAATACAGATTAGAACCTTGTCTTGCATGATCCTGAAAACTCCGAATTTCCGGGTTGGAAACTGGGTTGTACCGGAAAATCATTTGCGGGTGGACATTCAGTGAGAATAGGTGTGAATTCCCCCGGGAATGAGTTTTGCCACGGCATCACAGGCATCAGGTTATATGAAGCGCTTTGAATTCTTCCTTGTGGATACCGTATTTCGTCATCAGTTTATGCAGTTGCCGTGTTGTAATTCCAGCCGAATCCGCTGAATCTTTGATGCGTCCTCTGTGGCGGGTCAGCAGTTGCCTGATGTAGAACTTTTCGATATCCTCCAAACCCTTTCGCCTGAATTGCGACAATGTCATGGACGTGTCCGTGGCATGGCCGGGGGCCGGCGCCTGCGTCTCGACCATCTCGATCGGGAAACTTTTGGGGCGCAGTTCGGTTTCTGTTTCGAGGATATAGGCCCTCTCGACCAGGTTCTCCAGTTCCCGGATATTTCCGGGCCAGGTGTGGCATTTGAATTTTTCGATGACCAGAGGGTGAACACTGAGGATGTTCTTGGCGTAAAGTCCATTCAGTTTGCGCAGGAAACTGGCGACGAACAGAGGGACATCCTCGAGGCGTTCGCGCAGTGGAGGTATATGGATGGGGAATACATTCAGGCGGTAGAACAGATCCTTCCGAAACTGTCCTTCTTCACACATTTTTTCGAGGTTCGCGTTGGTTGCGGCGACGATCCTCACGTTGGCCTCGAGCACCTCCTCGCCTCCGATACGTTCGAAGGTCCCATCCTGCAGAATCTGAAGGAGTTTAACCTGAGCCGCGGGGGTGATTGTCCCGATTTCGTCGAGGAAAACGGTCCCTCCCCGCGCCAGTTCGAATTTGCCGTGCTTCTTGCGCAGGGCACCTGTAAAGGCCCCTTTTTCGTGTCCGAACAACTCGCTCTCGAGCAGGGAATCCGGTATGGCGCCGCAATGAACGCTGATAAACGGGGCTTCCCTCCGATTGCTCATCTCATGGATAAGCCTGGCAAGGACGCCTTTGCCGGTTCCGGTTTCGCCCACCAGCAGGACCGTGCTTTTCGTAAGGGCGACGGAGTGTATCTTCTCGAAGACCCCTTTCATGACGGGGTTTCGGGTGTCGATGATCGGGGAAAAGGCGGCATGCTCGATGATGTTCCGTTTGACCTCAACCGTTGCGGCATGGTTGGTGGTGCTGAACCTGGCAGCCACCTGGTTGATCTTTTCAGGGGTGATGGGGAGTGTCATGAAATAGTTTGCACCGGCGCCGATGGCCTTCAGATCTTCACTGTTACGCAAGGCGGCCGACAGCACGATGACCACAGGCTGGGGGTCGATTCCGCGGAACGGGGAAAGAGCCTGAGTGTAGTCCACCGATTGGTCCTGCTCCTCCAGGACCCTGAGATCGATAAACAGGTGCGTGTGCCGCCGTTTTCGGAATAATTCCAACGCTGCAGCCTTTCCATGCGCGAAATCGAGCCTGCCTTCCTTGGGCAGGCAAGAGCGCATCTGCCGCCTGAGCGCCGGGTCTTTGGACAGGACGAGATAAGACTGGATGTCACTCATCCTCTAACCTTGATTCAATCATCTAGCTGGTTTCAATCCGGAAATGGTCTTTTTGGCCAATCTCGGCGTCCATCTGCACGTTTGCTTGTGCGGCGACCTGCAGGTTGCCTCCGCGCAAGCGATCGATTTCCTGGATATATTCCCACATCCGGGATCCGCGGGCTCTCGCGCCCTTCGGCAGCGGATATCGACCCTGGATTTGGCCCGGGGCAGGGAGAGACCCGAAACGAGGTCTTCAAGATATCCTTCAAAAACCCGCCGCAGCGGCCATTTCTCGGCAGGAGGCGAGCCGGACATGATCTGTCATAGTGACCATTTTTCCGCAAATGTCAACGAGAAACCAGGATTGCGAGATGGCTATTTTTATCCAATAGTTATAGCTATTTGATGGCAGACATGACAGGGCCCGCCCGATGCGCACCCTGACGGTTCCGAAACGGAGGGACCCTATAGAAGGTTGATTTGCCTCCATCGGGTTCAGGGGGCCGGGAAGGAGGGGTTCATCCGTTCGGGGGGAGGATCTCCGGGTTGCGGGACCGGGTGCCGCCCGGGTTCCGTCCGGCAAAGAATCCAGGATTCCGTTTTTTGGGGGTCGTCGATAAAAATATCCGAATATCCAACTGTTAATTTGTGGCATGTTGCTTGCTATGTGGCCCTGGAGACTGGGGTTATCCAGGCGCTTCGAGACCCCTGGACGCCGTCCATGCAATGGAGAAAGCCGCCGATGATAACAATGCGAGGAAAAGGCCTGATTATTCCCGTTGAATGGGATGAGAAAGGCAACGTGTTGAGGATCGCCATTTCAACTCAAGGCGAAGGGGAATACCATATCGACCCCGATGAAAAGGGTGAGGCGTTGAAGGCGATGATCCGGAAGGAGGTGGATCTGACGGGGGAAGTCCGGATGATCGGCAGGAAGAAGGTTGTAAAGGTGAAGGCATTTCATTTGGTGAAAGACTGGGATGTTCATTGTAAGGACAACTATCTGGATATAGGAGGAATGAAGGCGGAATGAAAAGCGAGATCGTGTTGCCGGAGGAATTCGAGCCTCCCAGTTCCGGGCCGGCCCTGCCCAGCCTGGAAACCGCTGGGCATACCCTTGCGCCGGCTGTTCGTTTGAGGCGTGTACCGGACGCTTCGTCGAAAAGAGTGTTTCATGTACCCAGATTTCCTGAGAACCTCCGCACCAGGAACTTCCGTCAGCGGTTTTTCCCGGATACCACCCCGCACGAGTGGAACGACTGGCGATGGCAGATCCAGCACCGGTATCGCAAGGTCGAGGACCTGGAACCCGTCATCGACCTGATCAAGGAAGAGCGGGCGACCCAGCTCAGGGGTTCCCAGCTGCCGCTCGCCATTACACCCTACTACGCCAGCCTTCTGGATGGGCACGACCCCGGGCAGGGGATCAGACGTTCCGTGGTGCCGCTGAGAGCGGAATGCGTCCGCTCTCCCGGCGAGGCCGAGGACCCGTTGGGGGAGGAATCCGACAGTCCGATAAGGGGGCTGGTGCATCGATACCCGGACCGGGTGCTTTTCCTGGTGACCGATTTTTGTTCTACCTACTGCCGTTATTGCACACGATCGCGTATGGTCGGTCATCGCGATGGCTCCGGACTTCCGCAGTCTCAGTGGGAAGAAGCCATCCGCTACATCGAAAAGACGAAGACGATCCGCGACGTGCTGATCTCCGGCGGTGATCCCCTGACCCTTCCGGATGAGAAACTGGCCTGGCTCCTCAAGCGGCTGCGCCGCATCCGTCATGTGGAATTCCTCCGGATCGGCACCAAGGTCCCGGCCGTCCTCCCGCAACGGATCACCCCCGAATTGGTCCGGATGCTCAAGCGTTTTCATCCCCTGTGGATGAGCATCCATTTTACGCACCCGGCGGAGTTGACCCAGGAAACGGCCTGTGCCTGCGAGCGGCTCGCCAACGCGGGGATTCCCCTTGGCAGTCAGACGGTGCTTCTGAAGGGGATCAACGACCGGGTCGAGACGATGAAAGCCCTTTTCCAGGGGCTTTTACGGTTGCGGGTGCGCCCTTACTACCTGTACCAGTGCGACCCGATCCTTGGTTCGTCCCACTTCAGGACGCCGGTCGAAAAGGGCCTCGAGATCATTGCGGGGCTGCGCGGCCACACCTCGGGATATGCTGTCCCCACCTATGTCATCGATGCCCCCGGCGGAGGGGGAAAGATTCCCCTGCTGCCCGAGACGGTGGTCGGCTGGGAGGATGGGGACCTGGTGCTCAGAAATTACCAGTCGCGTCTATTCCGTTATCCCGGCGGGCCGGGTGACCCTCCTGCCGAACATTCGACGATGTAAGGAGGTCCTATGCTGATCGGGATGACCTACGATCTGCGCGATCGTTATTTAGCCCTCGGTCTGGACGAGGAGGAGACGGCGGAGTTCGACTCGGAGGAGACCGTCGCGGCGATCGAGTCCGGGCTTCGGAGGCTCGGCCATGAAACCGAGCGCATTGGCAATCTGGATGATCTGGTCAGGGCACTCGCCGGCGGGCGGCGCTGGGGCATGGTTTTCAATATCGCCGAAGGGCTGTATGGTTTCGGCCGCGAGGCGCAGGTGCCGGCCCTGCTCGATGGTTACGGGATCCCCTACACCTTCTCCGATCCGCTGGTTCTCTCTCTGACCCTGCACAAGGGGATGACCAAACGGGTGCTTCGGGACCTCGGGGTCCCGACCCCGGATTTCGCTATGGTCGGCGCGGAGGCGGATCTGAAGTCTATCGCGCTGGAATACCCCCTTTTCGCCAAACCCGTCGCAGAGGGGACCGGCAAGGGGATCAGCGCCCTTTCCCGCATCGAGAACCCGGCTGAGCTGCGCTCCGTCTGTCTGAACCTGATTGCGGCTTTCGATCAGCCTGTGCTGGTCGAGCGTTTCCTGCCGGGCAGGGAGTTCACCGTCGGCATACTCGGAACGGGGGATGCGGCGCGCGTGCTCGGGGTGATGGAGGTGATCCTCGGGGGCGAGGCCGAAGCGGACGCCTATTCTTACGAGAACAAGCAGAAATGGGAGGAGCGGGTCAGCTACCGTCTGGCGGCGGATGCCACGGCCTTGCAGGCGGGTGAAACAGCTCTCAGGGCTTGGCGCGGATTGGGATGCCGGGATGCGGGGCGCATCGATCTGCGGGCCGATGCGCTTGGCAGGCCGCACTTCATCGAGATAAACCCTCTGGCGGGATTGCACCCCGGGCATTCAGACCTGCCGATCCTCTGCCGGTTGGCCGGCATGGACTATGGAGATCTCCTGAGTGGAATCATGGACTCGGCCGCGGAAAGGATTCCGGAGTCTGCTTCGGCAGCATGCTGCACGGTCGTACCGGAAGTCCGGACGGCCCAGGGCGGGGCTTTTTGAGGTGAACGGGGCATCGTCTAATGCCGCTCGGCGGGTCGTCATCCTGATCGATCGGCTGCCGCCCGGCTGCGCCCCGGATCAGCAGGACGCCCTTCGGCAGGCGGAAACGGTCTCCGATGCCCTCTCATCCCTCGGGTACCAGCCGGAGCTCGTCGAAGCGACGCCGAATCTCGAAAGGCTGAAGGAGGATCTATGCCTGGCCGCTCCGGCTTTCGTCTTCAACCTGGTTGAATCGCTCGAGGGCCGAGGGTGTTTCATCCATCTGGTTCCGGCGCTCCTGGACAGGCTGGAGATTCCCTATACGGGCGCCGGTGCGGATGCCGTGTACCTGACCTCGCACAAGGTCATGGCGAAACGGATCATGGAGGCAGCGGGGATACCGACCCCCGCCTATTGCACCCGTGAGAGCCTCTTGCGGCTCGAAGATCTGGAAGTGGAGGCCTTCATCGTCAAGTCGGTCTGGGAGCATGCGTCGGTCGGGCTCGGGGACGATGCCGTGGTGTTCCCTCGCGGACCGCGGCATCTGCTTGACATCATGGAGCGGCGCCGCATCCCTCTAGGCGGCATGTGCTTTGCCGAACGGTACATCGAGGGGCGGGAGTTCAACCTCGGGCTTTTGGGAGGCGATGACCGGCCCATGGTGCTTCCGCCTGCCGAGATTCGGTTCGAGGATTATCCCCCGGGCAAGGCGAGGGTGGTGGACTACCGTGCGAAGTGGGATGAATCCTCCTTCGAATATGCCCATACGCAGCGCTCTTTTACGTTTGACGAGGCGGACGCCCGGCTGTTGGAACGCCTGGAGGCCGTTGCCCGTGCGTGTTGGGAGGCCTTCGGTCTCAAAGGGTATGCCAGGGTGGACTTCAGGGTCGACCGGGATGGGTGTCCCTGGGTCCTGGAGGTCAACGCGAACCCGTGTCTTTCGCCCGACGCTGGTTTCGCGGCGGCAGCCGCCCAGGCCGGCATCGATCGGGTGGGCGTCGTGCGCAGGATCGTGGCGGATACCGCTGTGCCCGGGCGTCCTTTGGGGTAGCGACGGCGCGTCCCGGTTGCTTGACACGCTTCGCGCGTTCAGTCCCGCCCCTTCGGAGCGGGTTCCGGTGTCGTCAATACCCGGGGGAACCGGACAGGGGTGCGGAGCCGATGCTTATGAATCGTTGCACGAACAAGCGTTCAAGTTGACGCTGAGATCCGCAGATGGCAACATCTCTGCGTAGAGATTGATTTCCAGGAAGGTCGAACCGTTGTTTCAAATCCGCCGCATCTACGATGACATCATCCCGATCGATCGCAAGGCCATAGACGAGGTCCAGCAGATCCTCCGGGATCAGTTTCCGCTCCTGCCGGAGCGTGAAATCGAGGAACTGCCTGAGTCCCTTCGGGATCCGCTCAAACACCGTTTCCGATCCATCTTGTTCGTGGCCGCAGGCGCCCGCAGCAAGGTCAAAGGGTTTGCCCTGCTGCACCACGCGCCGGATCTCGTCTTCTGCTATCTCGATTTCATTTCCGTCGCGAAGTTGAGAACGGGGGGAGGGATAGGCGGCGCCCTCTATGAAAGAGTCCGTGACGAGGCCCGTTCACTCGGGTCGGCCGCGCTTTTCTTCGAGTGCCTGCCGGATGACCCCGCGGTCTGCCGCGACGAGACCATCCTAAAACAGAATGCGGCCCGCCTGCGTTTCTACGAGCGCTACGGCGCGCGTCCGGTGGTGAATACGCTTTATGAGACGCCGATCAGGCCGGATGATCCCTGCCCACCCTACCTCGTCTGCGACCTTCTGGGCGGAAAGGGGCCTTTGGGCCGAAGGCGCGTGCGCCTCATCGTACGGGCGATTCTCGAGCGGAAATACGGCGATGCCTGCCCGCAAGGGTATATCGATCGCGTGGTGCAGTCCTTCAAGGACGACCCCGTTCTTCTGCGCGACCCCAAGTATGCCCGCACAGGCGAAACGCAGCCCGCTCTGCCGGCCCCGGCGATGGAAAGGCGGATCGCCCTGGTGGTGAACGACCGGCACGCCCTTCATCATGTGCACGAGCGCGGCTATGTGGAATCCCCGGTCAGGGTCGGAGCCATCCAAAGGGAACTGGAAAGGATGGGCATCTTCGATCTGAAGCCGGTCCGGCACTTTTCCGAGAAGCGCATCAGGGCGGTCCATGATCCAGGTTTCATCCATTATTTCAAAAGGGTATGCACCCTGGTGCAGCCGGGTGAGTCGGTTTACCCCTATGTGTTTCCCATCCGCAACCGGGCCCGCCCGCCCCGGGAACTGCCGGTCAGGGCCGGGTATTATTGCATCGACACCTTCACGCCTCTGAACCGGGATGCCTATGACGCCGCCAAGCGGGCCGTGGATTGCGGTCTGACCGCGGCGGAGGAAATCCTCAAAGGCCGCCGGCTGGCTTACGCCCTGGTGCGTCCGCCCGGCCACCATGCGGAAAGAAGCGTCTTTGGCGGGTTCTGCTACTTCAACACCGCCGCCATCGCGGCGCATTTCCTGAGCGCCTACGGACGGACAGCGGTTCTCGATGTGGACTACCATCACGGCAACGGCACTCAGGAGATCTTCTACGATCGTCCGGACGTTCTGACCATCTCCATTCATGGGCATCCGGCCTTCGCCTATCCGTACTTCAGCGGCTTCAGGGAGGAAAGGGGCGAAGGGGCGGGGGAGGGCTTCAACCTGAACTTCCCCCTCGAGGAGACCGTGGAAGGGGAGCGTTACCGGTCGGTACTCGACAAGGCGCTGGCGGCCGTCGCCAGGTTCGAGCCCCACTTCCTGATCGTAGCCCTCGGGCTCGACACCGCCAAAGGGGATCCCACCGGGACATGGTTGCTCGGGCGCAAGGATTTTTACCGGAACGGCAGGATGATCGGTGCCTTGAGGCTGCCTGCCATCGTCATACAGGAAGGGGGTTACCGGATCCGCTCCCTGGGGGCGAATGCCCGCAGCTTTTTTCGCGGTCTTTGGGAGGGGGCGTTTGGGGCGGAAAACTCGTCGGCAGGGTTCTCGCCAGGCCGCCCTGTAAGAAAAGGCAGGTTTGAGCATGGCGCCTCCTGATAGGGTGTTCCGAACGACGGTAAGGCCTGAAGATCGTGCCGCGGTTCGCCGCATCGTGTGCTCGTCCGGCTTTTTTTACCAGGACGAGGTGGAAATCGCCGTCGAACTGGTCGATGAAGCCTTGCAGAAAGGGGATGCGAGCGGCTATCACTTTGTTTTTGCGGAGATCGACGGCATCGTCGCCGGCTATGCGTGCTTCGGACCTATACCGGGCACCGGTGCGAGCTTCGACCTGTATTGGATCGCCCTCGATGACGATTTCCGGGGGCGGGGGCTGGGAGGCGCGGTCCTCCGTTTCGCGGAGGAGCGCATGCACGCTATGGGTGGGGCACGGGTCTATGCCGAGACCTCTTCCAGACCGCAGTACGAACCGACCCGCCGGTTTTATGAAAGGCGGGGATTCCGTCTGGAAGCCCGCCTGGAGGCCTTCTACTATCCAGGTGACGACAAGCTTATCTACGTCAAGCGCCTTTTGCCCCGGGCGGACGAAACCGCCCGTCAGCCCGCTTCTTTGCCGGGTCCGACCGCTGCGCCGGTCTGCTGAGGATTCATATAACGTTTGACATGCCGACAAAATTATGTTTTCAGCAGGAGGAAAATCCTGTTTGAAAGGTGGAACGCGGCATGTCGTTCGAAAAGGTCCAGTCCGTCCTGGGCAGCCCGCGGCAGGTCCTGTGGAACCTGCTGCTGATCAGCACCGGCAGTCTCCTGTGCGCCGTTTCCGTCAACGCCATCCTGATCCCCCAGGAGTTTATCGGAGCCGGTTTTACGGGGGTTGCGCTGGTGCTCCACTATCTCTTTCCCTCGCTTGAGGTTCCCGTCGTCTACTTTGCCATGAATATCCCGGTCTTTCTCCTGGGCTGGGCCTATGTGGGGCGGCGCTTCTTCCTCTACAGCATCGTCGGGATGCTGATCTTCTCCGCAGCGCTCAACTGGAGCCATGTCCCGCTTCCGGTCGAAAACAAGATCCTCGGCGCCCTGCTGGCGGGGATCATCATGGGGGTGGGCTCCGGCATCATTCTCCGGTCATGGGGATCGGCCGGGGGAACGGATATTTTATCGGTGATTCTGCTCAAGCGGTTTTCGATACGTCTGGGAAGCACGGTCCTTGCGTTCAACGCCTGTGTGCTGGTGGCCGGAGGCCTCCTGTTTTCTTTGGAGAGCGCGCTCTACACGCTGGTCTATCTTTACGTCAACTCGAATATGGTGAATCTCGTCGTAACCGGTTTGAGTCAGCGCAAGGCCGTCTATATCATCTCGCCCTCGTGGGAAAACATCTCGCACGGTATTCTGGAAAAGCTGAACCGGGGCGTCACGATCCTGGAGGGCCAGGGGGGATACTCCGGCAAGCCGGAGAAGATCCTTTTTGCCGTGATCACCTTCCGGGAGCTTTCAAGGCTCAAACGCCTCGTGCGGGAAGTGGATCCCAATGCCTTCATGGTGGTATCGGACACCCTGGAGGTCATGGGGCATCGGATCGGCAACCAGCCGCACTGGTGATCCGGTTTCGGTGACAACGACTGGATGCGGCCTGCGGGCGGCCGTGGGAACAGACATGATCCTTGAGGACGGGCTCAGCCGAATCGGAATCAACCTGAAGCAGGGGGGTTTGGTGCAGACCGGGCCTTTGACGGGAGCGGCCGTTGCGTGGCCCGTATCAGCGTTTGTCGGGGGCAAAAGGTGTATGGAAAATTTGCAGCCGGTTTTTGAAAAGATCTGGAAGATGGCCCGGCCTTATCTGCAGACCCGGAATAACGAATCGCACACCCGCATCGCGGTCGCCTTTGCCAAGGCGCTCCTTCAGGCCGAGGGCGGGAATGAGGATATTGTCATCCCGGCGGTGATCTTGCATGACGTCGGTTGGAGCAGGGTGCCTGAGACGCTGCACCTGCAGGCCTTCGGCCCCAGGGCGACGATGCCTGAGGTCAACCGCATCCATGAGGAAGCGGGGGCGGAGATCGCGACGGCGATCCTCCAGGCTGTGGGCTATCCCTCCGAAAAAACGGAGGAGATTGCAGCTATCATCGAAGGACACGACTCGCGGCCCAAAGGCCGGACCCTGAACGACACCATCGTAAAAGACGCGGACAAACTCTGGCGCTATTCGGAGGACGGGGTCTCCGTCAACCAAGCCCGCTTCGATTTTTCCCGGGAGGCGATATGCTCCCGGCTCGAGAGGATGGTCGATGAGTGGTTTCTGACGCCAACCGGCCGATCGATTGCCCTGCAGGAACTGTCGAGGCGCCGGGCGTCCGGGTCGGCGTGAGACGTTGCCGCAGGGAAATTTCCTTGTCGTCTCTTATCGGTCGACCGGCTCAGGCCTTTCCGCAGCAGCTTCCTGGGCCGGCGCAACCGCGATGGCCTGGGCTGCCGCCGCAGCAGGTCGTATCGCCCGTTCCGGGCAGCCTGTTCCGCGTCTTTCCAGAGTAGGAAGCCGGCACGGACAGCCGCTTCTCCACGTTCGAACTCCCACAGGACAGGCAGTCAGGCGTGTTTTCAGCTGCGGCAGGCATCAGGGCCTCGAAGTCCGTCCCGCAGTCGTTGCAGCGGAAATCATAAAGGGGCATAAACATCCTCCATGGTAGGGATCATCCCCTGTATCTTTATTTAAAATGCACCGGACGGAGCGAAAGCTGAAGACCGCCCTCCCGGACTTCTAATCATCCGATTTTTCTGCATCGGCTCCGTCCGCCTTTTCGGGGACCGGCTGAAAAGACGTCACGGAAAATATCCCCCTGCCATCGCATTCACCGGTCATTCCGGTCACGATGACTTGCTTCCCTTGATATTGACCCAGCTGCACTGCAGCTTCACTCGGGGTCAGAAACAGCTTTTGACCTTCGGACGTCACGACGTGTCCGTCATAGGTGACGGTTGCCATCAAAATGGTGATGTCTTCCGCCTGAGCAGGTGGAGCGGTGTGCACAACCAGGGAAAAGGCCAGAGCCAGAAAGCAGACGGCCCGGCGGGTGATTTTCCGAATCATGGCGGCGCCTCCAAAATAAGGTTCGATCAGCAGTCCATCCCAAATTCGCCAGCGTGATCTACATACTGCAAAACGCCTACCTGTGTCGAAGGATATTTCTTCATGGGCACTTCATTTTTTGACCGTGTGCGGGTTGATGGTCAGCACGGGAGCGCTCGATCTCCTCAAAACATTCTCGGCGACGCTGCCGAAGATGGTATGTTCGAGCCCCTTCCTTCCATGTGTCGCCATAATGACCAGATCGATCGCTTCCTGTTCGATGGTTTTGAGGATTTCTTCCACCGGATCACCTGCACTCAGGATCTTACGGACGCTGGCGCAGCTTCCAAGCTCTTCGGCGCAGAATGTGTCCATCGCCTGGCGCGCCCCTTCCAGGGCCTCTTTCTTGAACGAATCCAGGGGCAGATGCGGGACGTAAGCCCCGATGCCCCAGCGGGCGAGATCTTCCACGACGTGCATGAAACAGATGGTGGCATCGTATTTCTGTGACAAAGATATAGCGTGAGGGATGACCTTGGCGGCGTTTTCGGTGAAGTCATACGGGACGAGAATTTTCTTGAACTCGATCATGGGACGAAACCTCCTCTCGGGTTGGAATTTCATTCCGGAAAAGCGTGAAGCCAATGCTTTCATGACGGCCAGCGAGACACCGCGAGCGATGTCTCACCCCTTTCCGCTCCGACGCGACCCTGCCATCGCCTTCAGGGGTGGGGTTTTCCTCTTCGTCGAACGGAAGCGGTCAACGGTTATCCCTTAAGCGCTTCGGTTCCGGCAGCCTCCCCAACTTCTCGCAAGCGTTCCTCCTGTCTGACGGGCTTCAGTGGAAAACCGGGCATCCTGTCATCAGCGACCGGTGCAAATCCCATCCGCGGGCGTAGGATACCCTCCCTATCGGCCGGCAGGCGCCGCTTTCGCTGATGACGCGACACCGTTAGAAAACTATTGATGTTTTTCAGTCTGTTGTCAAGGAGAAGCCCCTGCCGGCCTCGATGATCGAGGGTTCTGGCGTGGACAGGCCCCAGGAAAAGATCATTTCTCCAAGTTTTGATTTCGAACGGGAAGGAGAGCCATCCTTGGATTGCCGGTTTTCCAGGTGCCGGCATCGATCAGGGATAGGTGTGCCCGAGGACTGTTTTTTGCCTCTAGATGTGAAGGTGCGCTTGATTTTGCCTTCGAAAAGGCATTACACTGGGATTACCGGATGAAGAGGTGCCGGTTTTGACGGGCGCCGTTCAGACTGCAGAGGCGTTTTTTCGGTCCTGTCGATGCAAAACCTTCGCAAGACGGCGCTTTGCCGTGAAAGGGTGGGAGGGGGCACCCGCAGCGTGTGAAGAAACCGGGACCCGCCCTGAAGGGGTGGGACTGAGCACGCGAAGCGTGTGAAGAAAAACTCCTCATTTCCGGACTGGCAACCGGGTGGTGCCGGGGGATCCTTTCTGGATGAGCCCTGTTTAGATCGGAAGTTGGCTTTTTCTTCTGTTTGGTTCCCGACGTGATAAAGAAATAGAGAAGGAGGATTTGTGATGAAGCGATGGAATGCGGTTTTATTGGTACTGTGCGGCTGTGCCTTTTTTGTCGGTGGATGTGCCCAGACGCAGGAGGCTATGAAGACGGACACGGGAAAAGGGGTTGCTATCGGCGCCGCTACGGGCGCGCTGGCCGGCGCGATCATCGGCCACCAGTCCGGACATAAAGGGGCCGGGGCGGCCATCGGCGCCGCTGCGGGGGCTGCGGTAGGCGGAGCCATCGGCTACAAGATGGATCAGCAGAAGAAGGAATTGGAGCAGATCCCGAACACAACGGTCGAGCAGAAGGAGGACCGCTTGGTCGTCACCATGTCGAATGCCATCCTCTTCGATGTAAACTCGACGGCGCTCAAGCCGGCGTCCCAGTCGACGCTCGTTCAAATGGCGGACGTGATGGTCCGGTATCCGGACAGTGATATCATCGTTGCCGGCCACACGGACAGTACGGGGTCCGAGAAGTACAATCAGGACCTTTCGGAGCGCCGCGCAACGGCTGTCCGAAATTACCTGATCACCAAAGGGGTCGGTGCGGGCAGGATCACCGCCATCGGTTTCGGTGAAACGATGCCGGTCGCTTCGAACGACACCGCTTCAGGGAGGGAGCAGAACCGGCGTGTAGAGGTTGAAATCAAGCCGCGGCCGGAAGCCGCTTCGTGATGAAGCATTGCTGAATCTGCGCCGCGTGGGCCCAGGCTGCGTTCTGCGGGACGGGGCTTGCGCGCGCGGCTGCCGTGGAGCTTCTTCCCCCGGGGTTTTCATCTGCAGGGGTATCCGCTGGATTGTTCCGAGGGAATGACCCCCGAGGGTTGAGTGGGGTCTGCCGGGGGGATGGTCGTTTTTTGGAACGGGGCGCAATTGAGGGATCTGAAAGGACGATGCAAAGATGGTAGAAGAGGCTCGCAAGAAGGTACTGGTGGGGGTGGACGGCTCTGATCGTGCGTCCCAGACGGTCAGATATATGGGCAGGATAGCGCCTTTTCAGCACATGCAGATCGTGCTCTACAACGTGTTCAGCGCGGTGCCCGATGCGTATTGGGATTTACAGAGACAGTCCCATGTGGCCAAACGCGTCTCCGAGATCAAGGCCTGGGAACTGCAGCGGCGGAAAGAGGCCGAAAATTTCATGGAAAAGGCCCGCAAAATGCTTCTGGCCATGGGCCTCGCGGACGAGGACATCGTGGTCAAGATCAGGGATCGCCAGGAGGGGCTGGCCCGTGACTTGATCAAGGAGGCCGAAGGGGGTTACAGCGCTGTGGCGGTCGGAAGGCGGGGCGCCGGGTTTCTCAAGCACATCGTGCTCGGCAGTGTCGCGACGAAGCTGCTCGAGCGCCTGTCGTTTCTTCCCCTCGCGCTGGTGGGCAAAAAGGCCACGCCGGACAAGGTTCTCGTGGCCATGGACAGTTCCGAAAACAGCCGGCGGGCCCTGGACTCGGTGGCGGACCTGTTTGCCGGGAGCCCGTGCACGATCGATATGATGCATGTCATTCGTGCCACCGAGGCTGACTATGTAACCGAGGTCTCGGGTGAGATGGCGGAGGTTTTCAAGAATGCCAAAGAGAGCCTGATCCTGAGGGGCTTCAAGCCCGAACAGATCGGCTCCAAGATCATCAGCGGCGCCAAGAGCCGGGCGGAGACGGTTGTAGCAACGGCCAGAAGCGAGGGCTATGGAACGATCGTTGCGGGCCGGAGGGGGCTTTCCAAGGTGCAGGAATTTTTCATGGGGCGGGTGAGCAACAAGATCGTTTATCTTGCTAAAGGGTTGGCGGTCTGGATCGTCCCCTGAGTTTGAGCACATAGAAAACAAGAGGATGCGGGAAGCGATGCAAGCAGTGTTTTTTGAGGCGCTTCCTGGCATCCTCTTTGCTTTTGCAGACCTGCTGCTTTGGCGGCACGAGAAGACCTGCGAACGGCGCAGGGTCTCCTGAGGGAGCCGGTTCCCAGCTCAAGAGGCCGGTCTGATCTCATCCGGCTGGGGCGCTGGAGCGGCCCTGAAGGTGAAATCGATCCGCGAAGGTTCGATGCGCACCACCTGGACCCTGTCGTTGGGCAGATAGACCCGGTCTCGGGTGATCAGAAAAGCGCGCTTTCCTGGGCGGGCCAGGGAGAGGTCCAACTCGGCCTTTACGTTGCTTTTGTTCAGCACGCTCGCATCCTTGCGCAGACCACGGACCGTGATTCCGATTTCGGGGTTGACCGGCTCGACGATCTCGACGGTGGCGGGCAGGCTTTTCAGATCGATGGGGACGCTCAAGGACACCTCGAAATCCTGTTGCCCTGCAAGCAGAAGCCACAGGCATGAGACGACCAGCAGGGTCCCGAGTTTGGTTTGCCAGCGGTTGATCACCAGATTCTGCAACCGCTCCGGCCAGCTCCTGTCTGCCGTGGAAGGCGGCCGGAGGGCCTTGATGACCCACTGGGCCAACTGCTTTTCATCCTCCACGCGGATCATCTTCCCGCCCTGGGCCAGCGAGACATGGCCCCTTTCCTCCGATACCACGATCACCCAGGCGTCGCAGCGCTCCGACAAACCGAGCGCAGCCCTGTGGCGGGTGCCCCATTCCTTGGGGAGCCCTTCATCCGGACTCAGGGGAAGGTAACAGGCGACCCGGTTCAACCGGCCGTCCTTGATCAAGACGGCGCCGTCATGGAGCGGGGACTCCTTCTGGAAGATGCTGAGGATCAATTCGGGTGTCGGTTCGGCGTCCAGCGGCTGGCCCGCGGTGATCCACTCGGCGACGGCGTCCACCCGTTCGATGATGATCAGGGCCCCGATCTTCCTGGCCGACATGGCGAAGACCGCCTTCACGAAGGCGGCTATCCAGTTCTCGGGGGCCGAAAGGCGTCTGAGACCGATGGCCTCGAGCGGGTTGACCCGTTCGAGCACCTGCCGGATCTCCGATTGAAAGAGGATGATCAGGAGGACGATAAACACCTGCCACAGGATCTGGAATGACCAGGTCGTCAGGAAAAGGCCCCACGAGCGGGCGACGAGATAGACGACTCCGAGGACCATGAGGCCCACGAGAGCCTTGAAGGCCTTGGTGGAGCGGAACCATCTGTAAAGGTAATAGGTTACGGCGGTAAGGAACAGGATGTCCAGCACATCCTGAATACGCAGATTCGTGATGATGGAGAAGAACTGCATCGGGATTCCTCGGCTGATGGCATTTGACCGGTTCTTTTAGTGTCTCAAGGCCGCATTGGAGCAGTGGGGCCGGGATCGGGAAAAAGAGCGGACGGCTCGCTGAGAGCCTCCAGTCTGCAAGCCAGCCGGAGGCTCGAGGCAAAAGACATGCCCGGACACAATGATTTATTTTACCCCAAGTAAGAATGGCGCACAACTAAGATCCTTCAGGTCCCACAGACATCAAGAAGCGCCTCTCATCCGCCACTCGATTTTCCGAGGAGTCCTTCGTACAGCTCAAGGTAGAGCCCGGCCGAACGCGCCCAGGAGAAATCGGCGGCCATGCCGTTCGATTGGAGGCGTGCCCAATGGCCGGGTTCGCTGAAGAGGGAAAGGGCCTGGAGAATCGCATCGAAGAAGGCCTCCGGCGCGTATGCGGAAAAGGTAAAACCGTTTCCCCGCCCCGTATCCCGTTCGAACGGTGCAATCGTGTCCTGGAGACCCCCCGTGGCGCGGACGACGGGAACCGTTCCGTACTTGAGGGCATACATTTGGGTGAGGCCGCAGGGCTCGTATCTCGAAGGGATCAAAAAGAGATCGGCCCCGGCCATGATGCGGTGCGCGAGGGGGTCGTCGAACCCCGTCCGAAGGGCCATTCGTCCGGGGAAGCGTGTGACCGCTTCCTCCAGGCCAGACTGAATGCGAGGATCGCCCGATCCGAGGATGATGAGACCCGTATCCCTCTCGAGCAGACGGTCCAGGACGACGAGGAGCAGATCGAGCCCTTTCTGGTTGTCCAGTCTGGAGATCATGGCGAGGAGCGGCTGGCGGAGCAAGCCCCGGTCGAGCCCGGCCTCCTCGATCAGGGCGGCCTTGCAGACGGCCTTGCCGGAGCGCTCTGTGATGTCGTAGCGAGCCGGGAGATGGGTGTCTGTTGCGGGATCCCAGACCCGGTAATCGACGCCGTTGAGGATGCCGTAAAGGGCATCCCGCCGGCGGGAGAGGATTCCCTCCATGCCGCGGCCGTATTCCGCCGTCTGGATTTCGCCGGCGTAGGTAGGACTTACCGTCGTCAGGGCATCGGCATAGACGATGCCGGATTTGAGAAAGCTCAGATTTCCCCAATACTCGAGACCTTCGGGGTGGTAGAACCAGCCCCCAGGCAGCCCGGTGACATGAAGTTTCGCCGGGGGAAAAAGCCCCTGGTAGCCGATGTTGTGGATCGTGAAGACGGTCTTGGTCCGGCTGAAAAAATCCGCTGTTCTGTAAGGACGGTGCAGCAACGCCGGCACGAGTCCTGTCTGCCAGTCGTGGCAATGGATGATATCCGGCTGGAAAGACAGGTCGTGGAGGGCCTGCAGGGAGGCGTAGGCGAAGAAGGTGAAGCGTTCGCAATTGTCGTAATAGTCTCCCTGGTCGTTGCCGTAAAGGTTCGGCCGGTCGAAGAGGTCCTCCCGCTCGACGAAATAGACCGGCACGCCCTGTGGGGTGTTCCCGCCGAAGACCCGGGCCTCCAGGGAGACGTCTCCGACCTCGATCCGGAACGGAGGCGCGACCCGTTCAAGGCCGCGCTGCTGTTCCAGCACCGCCCGGTAGCAGGGAAGCATCAGCCTGACGTCGATTCCCCTGTCGTGGAGGGCCTCGGGAAGCGCCCCGGCGACATCGGCCAGCCCGCCCGTTTTCGCAAAGGGCACAGCCTCCGGAGTCAGATAAAGGACTTTCAACCTGTTTTCCGGCATGGCGGATAGCTCCTTCTCTTTTCCCATGCGTGTTTTTCCGGAAATCGCTTTGTTTTGGAAGGCCGGTCAGTCGGGGCCGCCGCGTCGGCGCGGTCCGGGAAGAAGCGGAAACCGGCGAGATGGGCATCGCTTCCTCAGACCCGAGGTCCAAAACCCGAAAATATCAGCCTTGATGATCGTGTGTTTACGACCGTGGCTGAAACAAATCTGCCTTGGTTTTTCGAAGGGGCCCTGCCGCCTCGCCTTTTCAGCGGTTGTCGGCCTCGACGGCTTCCACCAGTCGGCGGTAAATGTCCGGGACGCTGAAACTCACCCGGTTCCACGACGGGATCAGGCTGCTCTCGTAGGGCCCCTTGCTCTGCTCCCACGCGGTCCAGAGGAAGCCCCGGAAGTATTGGGCCGTCAGCTCTTCTTCATAGCGGTCGAAATGCAGGTCGTTCACCTGGGCGTCGTCCCCGTAGCTCTTGATAAAATCGAGCGCCCGCTGGTAATAGGTGTGAAGCATCATGTCCACGAAGGCGTCGTCGAGGGGGATGCCGTGCGAGCGCATATAGGTAAGATAGAATTTCGCGATGTCGACGACCATGCGGTGGAGCCCCTTGGACTTGTCTTCGGGCGAGAGGTCCTGGTGCTTATGCTCGTAGTTCGGCACCAGATCGATCTGGGCCACCTTGCGCAGGATGAGGCGGTGGTAAACTTCGGACAGGGTGGCGACCTCCAGGCCCCAATCGTAGGCGATGTTGATCCCCCGGGCGATGTTGCTGGTGAAGCAGAATTCACCGGCCAGGGGGTAGTTGAACGTCCCGTGATATCGGAAGAACCGCTCCATCTGAATGTAGCCGCGATCCCGCATGATGCGTGCCATGGCGTCCACGAACGGGGTCACGAAAAGGCGCGTCACTCTTCCTTTCATGACACGGTCCGCGGGGGAGATGCGGGCGTAATACCCTTTGCAGAATTCGAAATCGGTGTTGAGGTTGGCGATCGGTTCGATCAGGCGCGCCAGGAGCAGGCGGTTGTAGGTCACGATATCGCAGTCATGCAGGGCGATGACGTCCGACGACTCCTTTGCCAGGAGATATCCCAGGGCGATCCACACGGATTGCCCCTTTCCCTGCACCCCAGTCCGGATGGCCCGAGCCTCGATCTCCTGGAGTATCTGCTGGATGCGCGGTCCGTCGACCCAGACCACCTTGACCTCGCGGCCGGGTGCAGCCAACCGCCCGAAGTATTCACGCGCCTCCTGGAACCTCTGCTCTTCCGGCGCACCGCCGAGGGCGACCACGATGTGGTGCAGGTAGCGGACCTGACTGATTTCGTTGATGATGTTGTCCAGGACGGGCGGGTTTTGGATCTCCGAATAGAGCGAAGGCAGCAGCAGGCTGATCCGCACGTGCCGAGCGAACTCCTCGAGTTTCTCTTCCATGCGGGACAGATAGGCCTCACGGTCAAAGGCCTCGTAAAGACCATGCAGCGTCGTTATCATACCTTCCTGATGAAAATCGGCCATGGTTCTATCCCTCCTTTGCTCAAGCAGACTTTTCGTCCCAGAGATGGATCAGGTAGTCCTTCTGCTCCTCGAATTTGACGGCCTGCTCCTCGACCAGTTCTTCGGCCTCGTCCGACGACATGTCCCAGCTTTCCAGGACGAAGGAGGCCACCCGCGCAAAATAGAGCGGGGTCATGAGGTCCAGCAGTTTCCTTCGGTTGATGGTCCATGCGTGGAAAGTCGCGGCCAGTTCGTAGAGGATGCGGACCCATGCCTCGGTCGGCAGGTGGAAATGCTTCGGGTCCATCTTCGCGGCCTTGGAGATCTCTTCGAAGGACGGTTCGCTCAGGATATCCTTCCAGAGCGGGGAAAACTGGGCGTATCCCGTCCTGAAAAGCTCGATCAATCCATCCAGATTCACCGTGACCGGCTCCGGCTCGAATTTTTCCTGGAAGCCGAAGATCTCGAGGGGCTTGCTGCCCTTGATCTGCTTCCAGAAGGCCTCGTTCGCCTCCATGCTCGAGAAGAGGGCGGAGAGGACCTGGCGGAACATCGGACCAAGGTGTTGTCCAGGGTCCTTTGCGTCATGGATCTTGACCCCCAGGTTCGACTGGCAGATCCGAAACCCGCGTGTCACGGCGCTGACGGTCATCCAGATGTCGATGCCGAAACGGGCGACATCCGTGTCCCAGACGTCCTGGTCGATGTAGTATTTGGCCACGTCGCGTGACAGGGCGAAGTCGCCGCCGATGGGCTGCCGGATGCGTTTCCCGTACAGGGCCCGTGTCAGGTTGTAGACGATGTTGTTGGTGATGGTTCCGTCCCATTTGTGCCGGACATAGACGGGGGCCACGAACTGATAGCCTTTTTCGAGGACGGGATCGATGAGATATTTGACCCAGTCCGGGGTGATGCTTCTCAGGTCCGAATCCACCATCGCACAGGCCTTGACCTTGAGCCGATAGGCGGCTTCGAACAACGATCTGAGAGCGGAGCCTTTGCCTCCCGGGCCGCGGTAGATGGAGACGATTTTTTCCTGCCAGGGTTTGATCTCGAACTCGCGCGCGGCCTCGCGGCTGTCGTCCGTGGAACCGCCGTCGGCGATGAAAATGACGCTGCGCTTGTCCTGGTAATGGGCCGCCAGTCCATGGGTGACCATCTGGATGACGTGCCCGATTGTTTTGTCGTTGTTGAAGCAGGGGATCCCCACAAGGATGTCAGCCGAGCCGATCTCTTCGATGCGCTTGGCGGTGTAAGCCCTGAGGGCCGTGTTGTAGCTCATGCGGTGGTCTCCTTTCATTGTAATCCATGGAAACAGATCACATCATTATAGCACATCGTCCCCATATCTCAATGCGATGCCTCGGAGGCGCATTTTCCGGGCGAGCCGTGGGGATTCGTAGCCCGGAACTTCTTTACAAGAACCGACTGAAAGTTTTAAGGTGAAAAAGGGTTTTCAAGAAGCGCATCGATCTGAACGCCGGGGGAAAGACCATATGAAACCGAAGTGGATTGCGGCCATCGTTCTGGTGGTTCTCATTGTTGTCTTTCTGTTCCAGAACACGCAGGTGATCACTTTGCGCCTTTATTTCTGGGAGATCTCCATGTCTCAGATCCTGCTGCTGCCGCTGGTGCTGCTGATTGGGTTCGGCCTGGGATATGCCTCTGCGGCATGGCGTCAAAAAAGAAGATCCGGCCGAAGCGAAAGCGGACTCTAGGCGGCCGGCGGTGCAGTCGTATGCCCCTTAGGTTCCATCCAGAAATGGTCTTTTTGGCCAATCTCGGCGTCAATCTGCACGTTCGCTTGTGAGGCGACCTGAAGGTCGCCTCCGCGCAAACGCTTGATTCCCTTGATATTGGCCGAACCGGGACCCGCCGCGAAGCGGTGGGACTGAGCACCCGAAGGGTGTGAAGAAAAATCCTCATTTCTGGATTGGAAACTGGGTTCTACCGGGAAATCATTTCCGGATGGATGCCCATTGGCGTTGTGCCGGTTTTTGCAGGCCTTTCATCTGGTGGTTTTTCCGCGCACTCAGACATTTTTCGGAAGCCTGTGAAAAAGGGTTTTTTGAAAATCCTGTCAAGGATGGAGCCATGACCGCAGCCGATCGTGATCAGCAGGGGCAGGAGATACAGGGCACCATCGCCGCGGTGCGGGGAAGCGTGGTGGACGTGTTTTTCCCCGACGCCCTGCCGCCGATCAGGAGCCTCATCCTGGCCGGGCTTGATGGGAAGATCTCGATCGAGGCATCGGCGCACCTCGATGCCCATACCCTGCGCGGGATCGCTTTTCACCCGACCGCCGGCTTGAGCCGCGGCGATCCGGCGCGGACCTCCGGCGAGCCCTTGAAGACACCGGTGGGTAAAGAACTCCTCGGGCACATGCTCAATGTCTTCGGGGATCCACTGGACAGTTTCGAGATGCCCGGGGGCCTCGAGCGCAGATCGATCCACCGGCGGCCCATCCCGCTCTCGGAGCGGGTGAGCGGCGACGAGGTCTTTTTCACCGGTGTCAAGGCCCTGGACCTCCTGGCGCCCCTTGAGCGGGGCGGGAAGGCGGGCCTCTTCGGCGGCGCCGGCGTGGGCAAGACCGTGGTCATCACGGAGCTCATCCACAATATGGTCGGCAAGCATCGCGGAATGAGCATCTTCTGCGGGATCGGTGAGCGGTGCCGTGAAGGCGAAGAACTCTACCGGGAAATGAAGGCCGCCGGTGTGCTGCCGAACACGGTGATGGTCTTCGGGCAGATGAACGAATCCCCGGGCGCCCGTTTCCGCGTGGGGCACACCGCGCTGACAATGGCCGAATATTTCCGGGACGACCTCGATCAGGACGTTCTTCTGCTCGTGGACAACATCTTCCGTTTCATTCAGGCGGGCTCGGAGCTCTCGGGTCTCCTGGGACGGCTTCCCTCCCGCATGGGCTATCAACCGACGCTCGCGACCGAACTGGCCGAACTCGAAGAGCGGATCGCGAGTACGCGCAAGGCGGCGATCACTTCCATCCAGGCCGTGTATGTGCCGGCGGACGACCTGACCGACCCGTCGGCCGTCCATACCTTCGCGCATCTTTCGGCCTCCATCGTCCTGAGCCGTAAACGGGCGAGCGAAGGCTTCTACCCGGCTGTCGACCCGCTTCAGTCCCGGTCCACCATGCTGCAGGCCCGGGTTGTAGGGGAGCGCCATTATCATGTCGCCCGCGAGGTCCGCAAGACCCTCGCCACCTATGAGGAGCTGAAGGACATCATCGCCATGCTGGGCCTGGAGGAGCTCTCGCGCGAGGATCGGCGTATCGTCTCCCGGGCGAGGAGGCTCGAACGGTTCCTGACGCAGCCTTTTTTCACGACCAAACAGTTTACCGGCCTCGACGGAAAGATGGTCGAGATCGAAGAGACGATCAAAGGGTGCGAACGGATCCTGGATGATGCCTTCGCTGATCAGCCCGAAAGCATCCTCTACATGATCGGAGCGATCGAAGAGGCCGATGCGCGCGTGCAGGAGAGGGATGGAAACAAGGACTGAAGCTGCGGGTGCGGGAGTGTGAAAATTGAATCATGGCTGATGACAAGGGCATGCGCCTGAGGATCCACGAACCGAGCGGTCTTTTCCTCGACAAGGTCGTGAGGAAGATCACGGCCGAAGGTCCCGACGGGGCCTTCGGCATCCTGCCGCGCCATCTCGATCTGGCGGCGGTTCTGGTGCCCGGGATTTTTTCCTACGAGGAGTTCGAAGGCGGAAGGACGTTTCTGGCACTCGACGAAGGGATTCTGGTGAAGCAGGGCCGCGAGGTGCAGATCGCCGCCCGGATGGCGGTCAAAGGTGAATTGGGGGCGTTGAAGCAGTCGGTCGAGGAGATGATCGCGGTGGTGGACGATCGGGAGCGCAGGACCCGCTCCGCCGTGGCGCGGCTCGAGGCCGATTTCGTGCGAAGGTTTGTAACGTTTGGGAAAAATGTCTGATCCGATCGAAAAGGGGCCGAATCGCTTTCCGGATGAAGTCGGACTCCGGGAGAAGCGCAAGCTGAGGGCGGAGAAGCACCGCCCGCAGGGGGTGTGGTTCGGCCTGGGGATGTTCGGCATCGTGGGCTGGTCGGTCTCCGTTCCGACGGTCGTTTTCGTTTTTCTGGGGATCTGGATCGATCTCAAGTGGCCTGGACCTTATTCGTGGACCTTGATGCTCCTGGTGATCGGGCTGATCGTCGGATGTCTGAACGCCTGGTTCTGGGTCAATCGCGAACGCAAGGCCATCAACGAAGAGCGGGAAGATGGGCTCCGTTGATCTTTTTGCTTTAGCGGTCTGGCTCCTGTGGGGCTGGGTGGTCGGCTTCTTCTATTTCGGCGGCCTGTATTGGACCCTCCGCCGCCTGCCGCGGAGGTCGAGCCCCAAGATCTTTCTCGGGCTGAGCTATGTGATCCGTGTCAGCGTCGCCCTGATGGCGTTCTGGCTGGTGCTGCGGCGCAGTTTCATCGGTTTTCTGGTTACCTTTGTCGGGTTTTTCATCGCGCGGTTCCTGGTCAGCCGCTGGGTCTATACCGCCATCGGAAAAAAGAGCCATGGAAATCAGTCCTGATCTGGTTGTAATGCTGCGGATCGGGGGGTTCGAGGTGAACGCCACCCTGCTTTACACCTGGCTGGTGATGCTGGTGCTCACCCTCGGTTCCTGGCTGGTGACGCGGCGCCTGAGCACCGGCGACCGGATCCCCCGCTGGCAGAACCTCCTGGAGACCGTGGTCTCGGGCGTCAGGCAGCAGCTCGATGACATCAGCCCGCGCCAGCCGCGGGGGTTCCTGCCCTTCGTGGGGACGCTGTTTCTTTTCATCGCCCTCTGCAATGTGCTGAGCGTCGTGCCGGGATTCAGACCCCCGACGGGGTCCCTTTCCACGACGGCCGCCCTGGCCGTGCTGGTGTTCGTCGCAGTGCCGGCCTACGGCATCGCCCGTGTGGGCCTTGGCCGCTATCTCGCTAATTACCTCCGCCCGACCTTTTTCATGCTGCCTTTCAACATCATCGGTGAATTGAGCCGAACGCTGGCGCTGGCGGTGCGGCTTTTCGGCAACGTCATGAGCGGAACCATGATCGGGGCGATCCTCCTCGCGATCGCCCCGCTGGTCTTCCCGGTTCTGATGCAGCTCCTGGGTCTTTTGACGGGCCTTGTGCAGGCCTATATCTTCAGCGTGCTGGCCGCGGTCTATATCGCGGCGGCCATGGAAAACGAGGATCCACAACGAGAGGAGACGTAAGCATGGAGATTTTGGGCTGGGTGGCAGTGGCCTCGATCGTTTCAGCGGGTATCTGCATGGGCATAGGAGCGGTCGGCCCCGCTCTCGGAGAGGGCCGGGCGCTGGCCCAGGCGCTGAGTTCCATCGCCCAGCAGCCTGACGAAACGAACACGATCACCCGCACCTTGTTCGTCGGCATGGCCATGGTCGAATCGACCGCCATCTACTGCTTCGTCGTGGCCATGATCCTGATCTTCGCGAACCCGTTCTGGGGCTTTTTTCTCGAGAAGGCCGGGGGGTAAGCCGTGCTGTTCGATTGGTTTACGATCATCGCCCAGATCGTGAACTTCCTGATCCTGGTTCTCCTGCTCAGGCGCTTCCTGTATGGACCCATCATCCGGTCCATGGACGCACGGGAGGCGCGGATTGCGGAGGACCTGGCCGGCGCCGAAAAGGCGCGGGAAGAAGCGCGGGAGAGGGAGGCCCGGGCGCGCGAAGAGGAGCGCCGCGCCGTTGAACGGCGGGCCGAACTCATGGCCGATGCCCAGAGGGAGGTGCAGGACTGGCGGGAACGGACCCTGGCCGAGGCGCGGCGGGAGGTCGAGCACCTGAAGCAGGCCTGGCTGGACCATCTGGACGAGCAGCGGGAGGCCTTTCTGGATCGGCTCAAGACCCGCATCGCGGAGCAGGTGCTGGCGGTCGGGGACAAGGTCCTTCGGGATCTGGCGCACGCGGGGCTGCAGGAGGAGGTCCTGGAGGTGTTCCTCCGCAGGCTCGAGGCGGAGAAGGAGTCCCTGCCTTTGGTTGAAGACGGGAAGCCGGTGAACATCCGATCGGGTTTCGATATCACCGGGGAAATGGCCGAAAGACTCCGCCGAAGGGTGGCGCCGCTGCTGCCGCCGGGGACGGCGGTCGAAACGGCAACGGATAAGGATATGGGGATCGGCATTGAATGGGTCAGCGGGGACCGCAAGATCAGTTGGACGCTCGAGCGCTACCTCGAGGGGTTGGAGCATCGGATTCTGGCCGAACTCCCGCGGGAAAGATCATGAAAGACACGCATCTTGACGCAGCGCTCGACGATGTGACGCGCGCCGTGGAAAAGGGGCTTGCCGGCTACCGGCCGAAGCCGGAGAGCGAAGAGGTGGGTCTGATCAGGTCTGTGGGCGAGGGCATCGTGTGGGTCGAGGGCCTCGGAGGGGTCAAGGCCGAGGAACTGTTGCTGTTCGAAGACGGCATAGAAGGGATGGTGTTCGACATCCTGCCTGACCGGGTCGGGGTCGTCCTGTTCGGTCCGAGCGAGGACCTGGGGGCCGGCATGGAGGTCAGGCGGAGCGGCCGCATCCTGGATTTTCCGGTTGGGCCGGAGTTCCTGGGGCGGGTGGTAAATCCCCTCGGACAGCCGATGGACGGCCGCGGGGCCGTCCATTCGACCGAGAGATGGCCGGTGATGCGCGAAGCCCCGCGCATCCTGGATCGGGCTCCCGTCGAAAGACCACTCGAGACCGGGCTCAAGGTCATAGATGCCCTGATCCCCATCGGCCGCGGCCAGCGTGAGCTGATCCTCGGGGACCGCCAGACGGGCAAGACCGCCATCGCCCTCGACACGATCATCAACCAGCACGACAAGGATGTGGTCTGCGTCTACTGTGCGATCGGGCAGCGGAGCAGCAGCATCGCGAAGGCGGTCGAGGCCCTCGGGCGGCAGGATGCGATGGAACACAGCGTTGTCGTGGTGGTCGAAGGGGACGATCCGCCCGGGCTGCAGTATATCGCCCCCTATGCGGCCACGACCCTTGCCGAGGCGTTCATGGAGGCAGGGCGGGACGTCCTGATCGTTTACGACGACCTGACCCGGCACGCCCTGGCCTACCGGCAGATCTCCCTGCTGCTGCGGCGCCCCCCGGGGCGGGAAGCCTTCCCGGGCGATATCTTCTACATCCATTCCCGCCTCCTCGAGCGGTCGACGCACCTCAGGCCGGAGAAAGGAGGCGGCTCCCTGACGGCGCTTCCTATCATCGAGACCGAGGCCCAGAACATCTCCGCCTACATTCCGACCAATCTCATCTCCATCACGGACGGGCAGATCTACCTGTCGCCGGACCTCTTCCAGAAGGGCCTGATGCCGGCGGTGGACGTGGGCAAGTCCGTTTCGCGCGTGGGCGGCAAGGCGCAGTTCGACGCCTACCGAAGGGTGGCGGGGGACCTGCGCCTCTCCTACAGCCAGTTCCAGGAACTCGAGTCCTTTGCGCGCTTCGGGACGCGCCTGGAGGCGGGGACGCGCAAGGCGCTCGAACACGGCCGCCGGGTGCGGGAGGTCCTCAAACAGGGGCAGTTTTCGCCGCTCTCAGCCGGCGAGCAGATCCTGGTCCTTTTCGCGGTGGCTCGCGGCTTGCTGGACGCTGTGCCTCTGGAGCGGATTGCCGCTGCGGAAAAGGCCATTCTCGCCGGGCTCGCGGAACGGATGCCGGATGTCGAAGAGCGGGTGCTCGCTTCGGCCAAGGACGATGCCTTTTGGACCGACCTGCCGAAGATGATGGAGGAGACCCTTCTGCCGTTTACGGGGGAGCATGCAGACGCTCGAGAACCTGAATAGGAAGATCATCACGGCGCAGGACCTCCTGGCGGTTGTCCAGACCATGAAGAGCCTGGCTGCCGTCAACATCCGGCAATACGAGCGCGCAGCGGAGACCATGGACGCCTTCCGGGATGTCGTGGACATGGGATGGCAGATCTTTCTGCGCGGAGGCACGGCCCTGCCTTCCGGTTCCCGCGCCCGCCGTGCCGTCTGCCTGGTGGTGGGATCCGACCAGGGGATGTGCGGTCAGTTCAACGAGGTGATCGTGCGCCATGCCCTCGAGCGGATCGAACACCTCGAATCCACGGGGTTCGAGGTCAGCTGCTGGTCGGCGGGGGAGAAGGTCGTCGGCGGCCTCGAGGATGCAGGCCGCAAAGACGAGGCGTCCTTTCGCCTGCCCGGCAGCCTCCCGGCGATCATCCACACGGTGCAGGAGATCATCCAGCGCCTGGACGAGCGGCGCCGCGAACGGGGCGGCGCCTTTTTCCATGTCAGCCACAACGTGCTCGCGCCGGGCGCCTATGTTCCTTCCTTTCACCGGCTGCTGCCGCTCGATGCCGAATGGGCCCGGGCCTATCGTGCGCGCAGATGGCCGAATCGGTCGATCCCCATGCTGGGGGCTTCCCGTGAAAACATGTTTACGGGCCTCTTCCACCAGTATCTTTTCGTTTCCATCTACCGGGCCTTCGCCCAATCCCTGGCGGCGGAGAATGCCGGGCGCCTGACGGCCATGCAGGCTGCCGAAAAGAACATCCTCGAGATGGAGGATGAGCTTCAGGCGCTTTACCGGGAGCAGCGGCAGGCACAGATCACCAATGAACTCATCGACATCATTTCCGGATTCGAGGCCTTGAGAGAGGATGAGCAGCCGGTTTGAGCAGGGGCATCGATTCCAGTGGACGTTGGAAGGTGATCGGGTTTGCGTTTTGAACGGCGGCCGCTGCTGCGGTGCCCCGCTTTACCGGGAGGTAAGGTGACCTTTGGAATGGATTCACTGGTTGCTGCTGATCCTCGATGGTGCTTTGGCCTTGGCGGCTGCCGGCCATGCGCTCCTCCACAAACGCGATCCCCGGGCGGCCCTCGGCTGGGCGACGGTCTGCCTGGCCTTTCCCCCGCTCGGACCGATCCTCTATTTTCTCTTCGGTTTCAACCGCGTGCGGACGCGCGCACAGAAGCTTTCTCTTCCCGATGGTCCCGATGCGGCGGATGAGGCCTCCGACACGCCCCACCACGGGACGCTGCCCTTCGAGGATGCCTCCCTCCCGCAGGGCTGGCGGGATGTCATTCGGGTGTCGGAGGCGCTCACGGGCCATCGCCCGAGTGCAGGCAATCGCATCGGGATCTTTCACAATGGGGAAGAGACCTATCCGGCTATGCTGGCGGCCATCGACGGGGCGCGGCATTCCGTCTTTCTTTCGACGTACATCTTCGAGTCCAACCGCACGGGCCGGACCTTTATCGAGAGGCTGGGAGAGGCATCCCGCCGGGGCGTGGATGTCCGGGTGCTGCTGGACGGGCTCGGGGAGTGGTACAGCCTCCCGAGGGCCGGCAACCTGCTAAGAAAGGCGGGGGTGCGGATGGCCCGCTTTCTACCCCCCCGGATCATCCCGCCCAGTTTCAGCATCAACCTCAGAAATCACCGCAAGGTCCTCGTCGTGGATGGGCGCAGCGTTTTCTTGGGCGGCATGAACATCGGCGACCGGCACCTCGCGCAGGACACGAGCAAACGGACGCGGATCGTCGATGCCCACTTCCGGGTCGAAGGGCCGGTGGTCGCGCGGATCGAACAGGCCTTCCTGCATGACTGGCATTTCTGTACGGGAGAGACGCTGAAGGGTAGCGGGGAATTGCCGGGGGCGGCGGGGGATGTGGTTTGCCAGGTGGTCCTGGACGGCCCCGACGAGGATCTCGACAAGCTCGGGATGATCTTGGTGACTGCGGTTTCCGAGGCCCAGGAACGGGTCTGGATCATGACGCCTTATTTTCTGCCTCCGAGGGATCTGATCGGTGCACTGCAGACGGCCGCTCTCAAAGGAGTGGATGTGCGGATCATCCTGCCGGGCCGGAACAACCTCCCCTTCGTGCACTGGGCGACGCGCAACATGCTCTGGGAACTTCTGCGCCGGCAGGTGCGGGTCTATTACCAGCCGCCCCCCTTTGTGCACAGCAAGCTCCTCATCGTGGACGATTTCTACGCCCAGGTGGGTTCGGCGAATATCGACCCGAGAAGCCTGCGCCTCAATTTCGAGTTGACCCTGGAGATCTACAGCCCGTCGATCGCGGCCTCGATCGCTGCCCACATGGCCGAAAGCCTCGCAAAGGCCAAGGAATTCGGCCTGGACGATCTCGAAAGGCGCTCTTTGGCCGCCAGGCTGCGCGATGCCCTGGCATGGGTGCTTTCCCCATACCTCTAGCCCGCCGCCGGCCGCCTCCGCGAAGGGCCCGTCCCCGACAGGTTCCTGGAGGGCGGAATCCTCCCGATCGGTACTTCAGGGTCAGGAGGCCGTGATGCCACTGCTTGACACGGCGGGCCTTCCGACCGTAAGGTGAATGACAGGCTCCGGGGCGACGACACGGCGTGCCTCCCGGAACTTCCCTTCCATGAATCACTGTCAGGCTCGGGAGATAGATCCATGAAAGATACGATCGCCTTCATCATGGCGGGGGGGCGCGGCGAGCGGCTCATGCCGCTGACCCTGGACCGCTGCAAACCGGCGGTGCCCTTCGGAGGCATCTACCGCCTGATCGATTTTACCCTGAGCAACTGCGTCAATTCGCAGATCTACAAGATCGTGGTGCTCCCCCAGTACAAGTCCCAGTCCCTGAACGAGCACCTGGAGGCGGGTTGGAACATCTTCAATCAGAAGATCGGCCAGTTCCTCAAGGTGGTGCCTCCACAGCAGCGCACGGGGCCCGAATGGTATCAGGGGACGGCGGATTCCATCCGCCAAAACCTCTATCTGATCCGGCGCTACAAGCCACGCCACATCCTGATCCTCTCGGGGGATCACATCTACAAGATGGATTACTCCCGCTTCCAGCGGTACCACCAGGAGCACGACGCGGACATCTCGATCTCGCTCCTCGAGGTGGACAAGTCCCTCGCGCATCAGTTCGGTGTGGCGGTGGTCGATGAGAATTACCGGATCACGGGATTTCAGGAAAAGCCCAAGCAGGATGCGCAGACCATCCCCGGAGATCCCCAGCACGTATTGGCCTCCATGGGGATCTACCTCTTTCGCGCCGAGACCCTGCTCGACATCCTCGAGTCTACCGACGCCTACGACTTCGGCGGCGAGATCATCCCGAGCCTGGTCGAGAGCCACCGGATCTATGCCTATCCCTACCGCAGCCAGAACGCCATCGAAGACTACATCTATGTGACCCTTGAAAACGGCGAGCGCCAGCTCCGGCGGGAGCCCCGCACCCGTGATTCCTCCTACTGGCGGGATGTCGGCACGCTCGACGCCTACTGGAACGCCAACATGGACCTGACCGGAGTGGATCCCTATTTCAACCTCTATGGTCGAAACTGGCCGATCCACACCTTCCAGATCCCGGCGCCGCCGGCCAAGTTCATCTTCGCGGACGAGCGTTCGAGCGACCGGCGCGTGGGCAAGGCCCTCAATTCCATCGTCGCGCCGGGCTGCATCGTGAGCGGGGTCGTGAGGGATTCCGTTCTCTCCTACAATGTGGTCGTCCGCAGTTGGGCGTCGGTCGAGGAATCCGTGATCCTGGACGATGTGGTGGTCGGCCGCCATTGCAAGATCAAGAAGGCGATTGTCGACAAGCTCAACAACATCCCGGACCATACCGAGATCGGCTACCGTCCCGATGAGGATCGGCAGCGCTTCCCCGTCACCTCACGCGGCATCGTGGTGGTGCCCAAGGGCTACTTCAGGAAAGACGACGCCGCGTAACCTTTCTGTGTGCGGGTTCTTCAGCTCTGCAACCGCATGTCCGATTATCCGATGAGGTTGGGGGGTGGCGCAGCGCAGCAAATGTTTCCGATTGTGACCGTGGAACAGGGGAAAGGCCTGGGGCGGCTTCCTGTTTTTAGGCGGGGTGGGGCGGACCCTCTCCGAGGCCGGTCCTCGGGGGAAGTGCTTTGAAGATAAGGCGCCCGCGCTGCCCCCCCCGGAAAAATCAGGGGGGCGGGGCTGGAATCGGCGGCAGAGGGAGGAGCGTTTTGCGGCGCTGTCTGATCCGGAAATACTCCGTGTAGCCCGCGGCATAGGCGAGCTTCAAGGCCTCCGGGAATCCTTCGCCCACGTCCTCCGGCTGGTGCGCGTCCGACCCGAAGCAGATGGGAATGCCGCGTTCGCCGGCCCAGGTGAGCAGCTCCAGGGAGGGGTAGATCTCTCCGACGGGCTTGCGGAGCCCAGCCGTGTTCAGCTCGATCCCCATCCCGGCCTCCGCGATCCGGTCGAGGGCCGGTGCGGCCATCTCCTTGAGGGCCGCGCCGGGGGGCCGGTAATCGAACTTCTTCGGCAGGTCGAGGTGCCCCGCGACGTCGAAAAGGCGTGTGTCCGCCAGTTCGCAGATCAGCGCGAAGTACCGTTTCCAGATTTCGGTCACGTCCACAGCATCCCACACGTGGCGCTCGCCGGGGTTGTCAAAACCCCAGGAGGCAATGAAGTGGACCGAACCGATGACCAGGTCGAAGGCATGACGTGGCAGCCAGTTCTCGAGAAAGGTCCCGCAACCCGTATAGTAATCCGCCTCGACTCCGAAGAGGACCTCCGGAGGCCCCGGGGTCCGAATGTCCTCGATCATGCTGCAGTAGCGCGGAAACTCCTGGAGCGTCATGCGGTGGGCCGGGTCGTAATCCGTGTCGGTGGGCGCGTGATCGGTGAAACAGATCTCCGGGACCCCCTTCGCTGCGGCCGCGGCCTTATATTCCGCCACCGCACCGACGGCATGGTGGCAGAGCGGGGTGTGGATGTGGTAATCGGGCAGATCGAGCGGTGCCCAGCAAGTCGACATGATCCGTTTACTCCCCGGTGAACGGCCGGCCGGCGCGGGAGGCCGCAAGCGGCCCCGTCCGCGCCGCTTGAGTTCCCTTCTAGGCGCGATTCTTGGGCCTCAGGACCTTTTCGAGCTCGGCTCCGAGGGAGCCGAGCGGCCCCTTGCCGCTCTGGCTGAAGCTCTGCCAGCTGTCTTCTTCCTGCACGGTCTTGGCCGGCGGCAGCAACGTGATTTTACGCTCCGCAGGGTTGATTTCGCTTACCGTTGCCTCAATCGGGTCGCCCTCTTTCAGACGGTCCAAAGCCGCTTCATCCGCTGCGGCCTTCATCTTCGATTTCGGCATCAAGCCGGTGATCCCGGGTTCCAGGTTGATGAAAAAACCGAAAGGGCCTTTCTTTTCGATGGTCCCGGTTACGGTCTTTCCAACGGGGTATTTCTGGCCGACCAGGGCCCACGGATCGCCTTCGGCATCCTTCATGCTAAGGGAGATGCGCCGGTTTTCCGGATCGACCCGTTTGACCACGACGCTGACCGGGTCTCCTGGGGCGACGAGGTCTTCGGGCTTTGCCACGCGCCGGGTATAGCTCATCTCGCTGATATGAACCAGGCCTTCGATCCCGGGCGCGATCTCCACGAAGACGCCGAAAGGCGCGCATCGGACCACCCGCCCGGTGAGGTGCTGTCCGTCCTGCACGGTCTCCTGGACCGTGTCCCAGGGGTCGCTGCTCAGCTGTTTGATGGAGAGGGAGATCTTGGCCTGGCGAGGGTTGTCCGCCTGCTGAACACCGATCACCTTGACCTTGACCCGCTCCCCCGCCCTCAGAACATCTTCGGGTCTCTCGACGCGCGACCAGCCCAGCTCCGAGATGTGCGCCATCCCTTCGACGCCCGGAGCGATCCGCACAAAGGCGCCGTAGGGCATCAGTTTGACCACTTCACCTTCGATGACGGAGCCGACCGACAAGGTCTCCATGAATTCAGCGCGAGTCTTTTCCAGTTCGCGGTTCAGGAGGTCGCGCCGGGAGACGACGATGTTCCGTTCTTCGAGACGGGTAATCAGAAACTCGTAACTTTCGCCTACATACTGCTCGGGTTGTTCGACGTACCGGATGTCGATCTGGCTGATAGGACAAAAGCCCCGGCGGTTCATGACCTCCACGTTGAAGCCGCCTTTGCAGGTCCCGCGAATCTTCCCGAGGACGGGCAGCCGGTTCTCGAAGGCTTCCCGCAGGATCTCGAACCCTCCCGCTCCGGACAGGGCGCGTGAAAGGCGGATTTCGTTGGCGCTGACCGATACGGCATAGAGCGTCAGGGTGTCGCCCACTTTGCAAGGCAGGTTGCCTTCCTCATCCAGCAGTTCGGCGCGCTCCACCACGCCGTCGATCTTCGTCCCCGTGTCCACGAACACCGCATCGTCGCCGATGGCGATGATCTTCCCCTCAATCCGGTCGCCGACCTGCAGATCTTCATTCATTCCCGTATCATAGGCGGCCAGAAGATCGGCAAAGCTCTCCTCTGCCTCTTCAATGCCCTCGATGCTTTCATCAAACTCAGTCGTCATCTTTTTCTGCTCCTGAAGGTTCTTATCCAGTCGATCAACTGAAGCCGTTCCATCCAGAGAGGAGGGTCTCGCACCACCCGATCAGGCGCGTGCGTGAGTCCAGGCTTGGTCCCTTTCTCCGGGGGCGGCCGCTGGGGCCTGATACAACAGGCTTGATGCGGATCTCCCCCGCAGCCGCAGCGCGGATGTTTGCCGCTTGCGGCGTGAGTCGACGTCTTCAATGGGAGTTCGAAAACGCTCCTCTGTGTTGCGTCTCTTCTGAATGGAGATGAAAAAGGACCGCCATGTCATTCGACCCGGGCGCGGCGGCTTTGTGGAAACAGGGCAACCAGTCCGACCTCGCTGCAGGGGTCCCAGTTCACAGGGAGAATCCTTTCATCGTAAACATCTCATTATGCCGAAGTCCGTCAATAAATCCAGAAAAAAAGAGCAGGCGAGGGAAGCCTCGGCCTGAAATCGAAGTTTCTGATGAACGCTCTGCGAGGCCTGTTCAGGAAAGCTTTGTGCTGGGTGCAGCCTTGGGTTAGAATACTTTCCATCCGGAAATGGTCTTTTTGGCCAATCTCGGCGTCGATCTGCACGGTTGCTTGTGGGGCGACCTGCAGGTCTCCTCCGCGCAAACGCTTGATTTTCTTGATATTGGCCAAACCGGGACCCGCCGCGAAGCGGTGGGACTGAGCACCCGAAGGGTGTGAAGAAACCGGGACCCGCCGCGACGCGGTGGGACTGAGCACCCGAAGGGTGTGAAGAAAAATCCTCATTTCCGGATTGGAAACCGGGTTCTGCCGGGAAATCATTTCCGGACGGATACTAGAATAAAAAGGAATAATCCGGAAATGCTATTTTCTTCAGACGGCTTATCTCCTCAGGGCTGGTGCTCTGGAACGGGTCCCGATCCGCGCGATACCGGCGTCGGTTTATCCATTCGCCTTGGCGGGTTCCCGAAGGCCGCCTCCCCGCGAAGCCTGATTTTCCTATGCCGGGCCGGTACGATGCATTTTCGGATCGAAAGGCGCACGTCACGAGCAATCGTTTACCTGTGCCAGCATAGGCATGCTGTTCAATTCCAATGAGAAAAGGAGGGTCTGGTGGAAAAGCATCTGCTCGTAGCGGTCAGTGAGGACAAGAGGGCATTGTACGGGGCGCGCTTCGTAGGGCACTTCTTCAGCAACAAAGAGGGGATGAAGATCACCCTCTTCTATACGACGCCGAAGCCCCCGCAGCTCTGGGAAAACGAGCGTTCGCACGAAACCGTCGCCCAGCAGCAGGAACAGGCCCGGCAGTATGAGAAAAAGGGGCGCCGCGCACTGGAGTCGGGCCGCGCCGAGCTGCGCGCCCACGGTTTCAAGGACGAGCAGCTGGAATCCAAGCTCCTGGCCCGCCGCTACTCCAAGGTGATGGACATTGTCCAGGAGGCCCACATGGGGCTCTATGACGCCGTGGTCCTCGGCCGCCGGGGCCTGTCCTGGATCGAGGAGGCCTTCGAGGAGAGTGTTACGAAGGGGATCCTGGAGCAGGAGTTCACCTTTCCCATCTGGATGTGCCGGCAGCACGATCTGGAGCGGCGCAACGTCCTGGTCTGCGTCGACGGTTCTGACGAGTCCTTACGGATCGTGGACCACGTGGGCTTCATGCTGCGTGATGAGCCGGGCCACGATGTGACCCTCCTGATGGTGGATACGGGAAAAAGCGCGGAAGGAAGGGAGCCGGAGGCGGTGCTGGCCAAATCCCGTGAAACCCTCCTTGCGAACGGTGTGCCGGAGGAGCGGGTGAGGAATCTGGTCCTCAAAGGGAGTTCTGTCATCAAGACGATCAAGAAGGAGGCGGAGGAGGGGCGCTATGCCGTCGTCGCCGTGGGCCGGACCGGCGCGGGCCAGGGGTTCCTGCAGAAGATCTTCATGGGGTCGGTGAGCTGGGGTCTGTTCCGGGAGCTGGAAGGCCTGACGCTATGGGTGTCCCGGTGAAACCGGAACGCAGCCGCCGCGGGCCCCTGGCCTCTCTCATGCGCCCTCGAAGGACGGGAGCGTGATGCGGGCATCCGCGGCGATGCACCCCTTGCTCGAGCAGAAGAGCGGGTTGATGTCGATCGAGGTGATCCGCTCTTCGAGCGTCATGACCAGCCGGGAGAAGTCCAGCAGGAAGCGGGTCAGGCCTTGCCGGTCGACCGGGTCCCGGCCGCGGTATCCTTCCAGGAGTGGCCGCGCCTGGAGGCCGGTCAGCATCGCGTCGGCATCTTTTTCTGTGAGGGGCGCCATCCGCAGGACCGAATCCTTGTAAATCTCGACGCCTGTGCCGCCGATCCCGAAAAGGATCACGGGGCCGAACTGGTGGTCGACCTTCGCGCCGACAATCAACTCGAGCCCTTCCGCCATCTCCTCCACCAGTACGCCTTTAAAACCCGGCAGCGCCCGGAACCGTGCGAAGACCTCTTCCAGTTCTTCGCGGCCGCCGATCCCCGCCACGACGCCTTTGACATCCGATTTGTGGACGACCTCGGGCGAGACCACCTTCGCGGCGACGGGGTAGCCGATCTCTTCGGCGAAGCGGAGGGCTTCGCCGATGTCGCGCGCCCAGGTGAACTTCGGGACCGGGAGCCCCCAGAGGGCAAAGAGGCGCTTGGCTTCAGGTTCGAGGACCCATCCCCACTGCCTGGCCTCCGCCAAAATCGCACGCATCGCTTCTGTCAGCATGGTTTGCACCTCCGCATGGCCTCGGCCATCAGGACCGCTCCTTCAATGGAAGGGGATACGGGCACCCCGTTCAGCTCGAAGCCCTCGATCAGCATCCGGTATTTTTCGACGCGCGGAACATAGGCGACCAGAGGTTTGCCTTCCTTCAGATAGAGCTGGCTCAGACGGGCGCCGAGGTCCGAGGTGATGCCGGGCAGATAGGGCAGGAGAAGGACGATCAGACAGTCGACGTCGGGGGTCCGGCTGAGGAATTCGGCGGTCTGATAGAAGTCGTCGTCCAGCGCGCTGCCGGTCAGGTCGATCGGGTTCCCGAGCGCGGCAATCGACCGGATCGAGCGGGATAGCCGCTCCCGGAGCTGCGCCTGGTCGGTCTCCAACAGGGTCGGCACCGCGAGCTTGTGGGAGGCGCAGGCGTCGACCGCCAGGGCTCCGTGCCCACCGCTTCCGGTGATGATGGCGATCTTTCCCGTGATGCTTCTCTGGTAGCGGCTGAGCGATTCGCAAAAGGAGAGCAGCTCGAATTCGTTCCGGGCCTCGACGATGCCGTGCTGAGCCAGGGCGGCAGAAAAGACGGCGTAGTCGCCCGCCAGGGAGGCGGTGTGGCTGGAGACCGCCCGTTCACCCAGGGCGGACTTTCCGGCCTTGAGGACGATCACGGGCTTGGGGCAACGTGCGGCCGCCTCGACAAAGGCGCGGCCCTCGCGTTTCCCGAACCCCTCCACGTAAAAGGCGATCACCTTCGTCCGGTCGTCCCTGCCGAACTCCTCCAGGAGCTCGATCTCGCCGACGAGGGCCTTGTTTCCGATGCTGATGCCCATCGAGAGCCCGACGCCTTCCTGCGCGAACTTGACCATCTGATCCACCAGGATGCCCCCGCTCTGGCTGATCACGGCGACGGGCCCCGGTTCGGGGCGTACGAAGCGCTCGCTCGGCAGGAAAAAACTGTCGATGCGCCCGGGTGCGTAAAGTCCGAGGCAGTTCGGACCGATGAAGGGAAAATCGGCCTCCCGCGCGATCGCGGTCACCT